>Ga0181592_10000265_pt1 | contig 38930 bp, 9 predicted proteins | sample 071ome_20_FD_133755 | JGI IMG/M metagenome (GOLD analysis project Ga0181592, IMG submission 133755) | Coastal salt marsh microbial communities from the Groves Creek Marsh, Skidaway Island, Georgia - 071412BT metaG (megahit assembly) | ecosystem: Environmental > Aquatic > Marine > Intertidal zone...
AATCCACTTCTACAAACGTAAGAACTATGGCATCGGGTTTGGGATTGTTTATGGGAAACTGCTCTGGTCACGGACTGGGTTCAGGTTCATCGCATCATCCAGGACTAGGTGGAGGTACTCTTCCTAACTGTCCACACATTCCTTTAGATACTAGAATCAAACCAGTTGATGTAAAAGCTATGGATGCTGTTACATTATGGCCTCCAATAGCACAACTTCCATTGGGAGTTGCTAAAGCAGCTGCTGCAAGAGTCGTAGTTAATGGTAAAATACCAATGGTGGACCAGGATATCCTTACTCCTCATCCTACGCCCACACAACACACTACCACCTCTACAGGTGATAAATGTCTCATTACATTAAATTCACCTGCTTTCTGGTGTACTAAAGGTATTGCTGGTGGCAGAGAAGCACCTACAGGTCATGGTAGAAAAGTTTTTGCTACTGCTAAAACTGTGTTTATTGGAGGAGTTAGAGTCGCTAAATTTGGAGACAAGTTAGGTGATGGTTCGACTGCATTCCCTTGCAATTCTGTTGTAACTGGATGTAGTATTAATGTTTTTGTTGAAATGTCAGGAGGTTAATTATGGCAACACGCAGTAAGTCCCTTAGTGGAAAAGTTCAAATTGAGTCCAAACCTAAAAAGACGAGGCAGGGGTCGGGACAGCATACCAAGTATGCAGCATCTTCTCGAAATGGTGCTCGTAAGCGTTATCGTGGTCAAGGAAAGGGTTGACCAATCGCCATAAATAGTACGATAGTGCTCAAATGAAATGGCGTTAAAGCAAATTTCTGGTAAAAATTTAAAGAGGTCTAAAAGTTTTAAGGACTTCAATATTTCGTTTGCCAGAAATTTGTTTACGGACGATGTATCTTCAGTCACAAATGAAAGTTCTATAAAACAATCAATTAAGAATTTAATCTTAACTGTTCCTGGTGAAAAACCATTTCAACCTTTGATTGGGTCAAGAGTCTATGAACTTCTATTTGAACCACTAGACGCTTTTACAGTTGACGCAATCCAAGACGAGATAATAAATACAATTACTCAGTATGAAAAACGGGTTGAGTTAACGAATGTTTCTGTAACTCCCATATACGAAAATAATAAACTCAACGTATCTGTTGAATATCAAGTTGTTGGAGTTCCTGTGATAGAAGAAATTACATTTGTCTTACAAAAATTAGGATAATGCAACCAAATAATCTAACAGCACTCGATTTTGAGGATATCAAATCTTCAATTAAGTCGTACCTGAGAACACGAACGGAGTTCACAGATTACGACTTTGACGGTTCTGCATTATCGTATCTTATTGATACCCTAGCATACAATACCTACTATACCTCGTTTAATGCCAACATGGCGTTGAATGAGGCATTTTTGCCATCTTCAAGTGTTAGAGACAATATTGTAAAGATTGCAAAACTTTTAAACTATACGCCCAAGTCCATTATATGCTCAAAAGCATGTTTGCAGTTATCTGTTCAAACTGTATTAAATAATGGATTTTATCCATCATCAGTCACTTTAAATAAAGGTCCTGTAGCAACTGGTGGTAATTATGTTTGGAATCTTGTTGAAGATACTAACGTAGAGGTAAATCCTTCCACTGGAGTTGCGTTATTTGATAATCTTGAAATTTATGAAGGCACCTTAATCGACTATAGTTATCTGGTTAATACGTTTGCAAAACAAAAATACATCATCCAATCCGAAAACGCAGACATTTCTACCCTCACTGTTAGAGTAAAACCAAACGAAACGGCAACCACTTCGGATTTATATTCCAGAGTGGAAAATATTACAAATTTAGAAGAAGATACTAGAGTTTATTTCATATCAGAAACGGATGATATGAGATATCAGATTAGATTTGGTGATGATAGTATTGGAAGATCTGTTAAAGATGGTGAGGTAATCAATCTTCGTTATATGGTTACTAGTGGAGCAGAAGCAAATGGAGTACAAACATTTGCATTTATTGGCACTATTAGAGATAGTAATGGAGCAACATATTCTCCAAGTATTGTAGATACTACTGTAAAAGCAAAATCCCAGTTAGGTGATTCTGCAGAATCTGTTGAGTCCATCAAATACTATGCACCAAGATATTATTCTGCACAATATAGAGCAGTAACTGCTCAAGATTATGAGGTAATTACAAAAAATATTTACGACAACGCTGCAGCAGTTGTTGCATATGGTGGAGATTCATTAAATCCCCCTGTATACGGAAAGGTGTACGTCGTTATTAAAACTAAAACTGGTTCAAATCTTAATGACCAAACTAAGAAAAATCTTTCTTCGCAGTTAAGAAAGTATGCAATGGCGTCAATTGATGCTGTTATTACAGACCCTGATGATATTTACATCAATCCAAGAATTTATGTAAACTATGATACTGGATGTGGATCAAATACATCTCAAATTAAGTCTGATATATCTAATGCAATTGTGGATTGGGGCACTCAAACTAAAATTAATAATTTCAATTCATCGTTTAGCACACAGTCATTTGAAAGAGCAATTGAATTATCCAATAAGTGTATTACCGATGTTGCAACTCAGATTAGTCTTCTGAAGTATATTAATCCAAATACAAATCAAACTAACACATATTGTATTTCAACTGGTTCGCAAATTTATAATAGTGCTCCCTCTCAGGATGCTGGTGATAGTACTGAGTGTAAAAAAGAACCTGTAATCCTTTCAGGACCCTTCAGAACAGCAGATAGACCTGGAATTGATCAACAGTTTGAAGATGATGGTTATGGCAATCTGAGGTCGTTTTACAACACAGGTAACCGAAAAATTTATACAAATGAATCTGCTGGTACAGTAAATTATACTACTGGCGAAATTTGTTTTGGACCCATTAACATTATTGGTACTGGTGGAAATATTGCTGATGCAGATTCAATTAGTGTTAGTGACACTACAACTGGAGTTGGTGAAGTTATTGACCCAGATAATCTTCCAACAGGACTACAAATTCCCGTTCTTATTATTCCATCAAACAGTTCTGTAATTCCAGCAACAACACCTGGAACGATTATCAATGTCATTAGTCCAGAGATTTCAGTTACACCTATTGGAACTCAGTTCCCATCGACAATCCCACTAAATAGTTTGACACCAGCAGTGTTTAACGTAACTCCAGAACTTTTGGATATACCTACTATAGACAACTCTGGTTCACTCAATACATCCTCCTGTTTTACGTAGTTAGATGAATATCAATAAGGTCTCTCAAGCAGTTTCAAATCAACTCCCAGACTTTATTTCTTCGGAGTATGAACTGTTTTCAAAGTTTATTGAATATTACTACAAATCCCAAGAAAAGACAGGACTGGGACAAAATATTCTTAACAACTTTTTAGAATATCTTGATATCGATGAATTGGATATCAAGATTCTCGATGGAGAAACTATCTTAGTTGAAGATATTGATACAAAGTCGTCTACAATATCGGTACAAAGTGTAGAAAAGTTTTTAACTGAAAATGGTTCTATCCTCATTGGCGATGAAGTAATTTTTTATGAAAAGACTGCTTCGGCACCAAACATTGCGTTTAGTCCTGGTATTTCCAATGAGCAAGTTCAATTAAAAACAATTGAACTTCAGAGTCCTCTTAGTATTTTTGATGGAACTACTAGAGAGTTTTCACTTTTAAGTCAGGATAGACCAATTGCTCCACCTTCTGCGAAGCATTTAGTCGTTAGAGTTTATGGTGAGTATTTGGTTCCAGACACCGATTATCAAGTTTCTGGAAATAGCATTGTCTTTACCACTGCACCAAGACAAGCATTAACTTCTGATAGTGCAGATGAAACTAGCATTCAGTTTTACAGTGGATTTTTAGAATCTGAAATTGCACTTCTTAATGATATCTCTGCATCTTTTGGAGATGGTCAAACTGAATTTAAAGTAACTCTTAGCGGAGAAAAGTTTGTACCTGAAGTCGATGAGTATATTTTAGCATACTACGATAAGAGACTTTTAATTCCAAAACAAGATTTTGTCTTTGACAAAGATCTTATTATTTTTAGGAGCTTTGTTCCTTTAAAGGGAAGGAAATTAGATTTATTCTACATTGAAGCACCTATCCCCTCATTTGGTTCTGGTGCTTCTGCTTATGCAAGAGTAAATGACTCTGGTCAAGTCTCTTCTATCGCTATTAATGAGTCTGGGAAGAACTATAGATTTGAATATCCACCTTCAATTACTATTGACTCTCAAAGCGGTGGTAGTGGTGCTGCAGCAATTGCACTTATCAATGGCGTAAAAAATCTTCAATTGCTAACTGGTGGTGTAGGATACAGCGACGCAAATCCCCCAATTGTAAAAATTGAATCTCCAACTACGGAGGGTTCTACACCTGCCTCCATAAAAGCAACTGTTGAAAATGGTAGTGTAACAAAATTAACCTTAGAAAGTTCTGGTAGTGGTTACACTTTTGTTCCACGAATCACATTTCAACAACCTGGTGGTGCTGTTGTAGAACCTCCAACTGTTGTAAATGGTTCTATCTCTGGCACACTTACTGTATCTAGTGGCGGTATTGGTTATACTACTGCACCAGCAATTTATATCGATGAACCAACAGGTGAAAATGGAATTAAGGCAAATTTGAGAGCAAATTTGAATTCTGATGGTGAAGTTGTATCTGTAACCGTACTTAATCCTGGTCAAGGATATGAAACTGTTCCCAGAGTTAAAATTATTGAACCAACTGGCGCTCAAGTTCTTGAAACTAGAGTTGATGGTGATGGACGAGTAATTGATATTGAAATTTTAGATGGTGGTTCTGGATATGAAGATATTCCCTCCGTTTATATTATTGATGACCGTGTAAGTAACACAGGACAGTATCTTGGTGGTTCTGGTGCTAAAGCAGCAGCATCTATTTTTAATGGAAGAATTACTGATATTAATATCACAAGTTTTGGTTCTGGATATAGTCAAGAGTTTCCTCCAAAGGTTGTTATTCAGGCACCTCCACAAGCAGCAGCTTCTGTTGATATTGGTATCAATGAAATTACTGGATTTGAAATATTACAATCTGGTACTGGGTACTCTAAAGCACAGTTTTTGAATTGTGCTAGAGCAGCAAGTGGTATTACTGGTTATGAAGAGAACGGTAATGTAATTTTTAGTGGAATTACTAGTGCATCTGCAGCAGTCTCAGAGACCCCAGTAAAGTGTCTTGATGCAGTTTTTGTAAAACGTATACTTGATAAGTACACCCAGCAATTTTTACCCGATGTTCCTGAACTTGATTATAAGGAAATTGATGTAAGAACTGCTATCAAGAATATTAAAAGTTTTTATTCTACTAAAGGTACTACTTTTAGTATCGAGTATCTCTTTAAATTATTATATGGTGAAACAGTCAGTGTTTCATACCCCAAAGACCAAATTATCAAACCATCTGCAGCAACTTGGTCCATCAATACTATCTTGAGAGCCACTCTTGTTAGTGGCGATCCAAGAAATATTCAAGATGCTTTGATTCAACAAGATGCTGATATTGCAGATATTAATGTAAAAGATGCTAGTGCTCTAGTTGAAAACTACATTGCAATTAATACTGCAAATACTACAATTTACGAATTGGTTCTTTCCGAAGAAACAATTCAGGGTTCTTTCATTGTTCCTTATAAGACAAAACTTGCTGAACCACTGGATGAAAATACTAGTATTATTACAGTTGACTCGACAATTGGTTGGCCAGAAAGAAACGGTGAATTTGTAATTGCAGATTCTGAAGTTGTTCGATATAAGGAGAAATCGTTAAACCAGTTTATTGAATGTACTAGAGCAACTACAGGAACAGTTGGTGGAGTAGGTAATTCTAGATCTTGGGATTCTGCTACAGAAATTACCTCTAATTTTAGAGTTTATTTGAATAAAGGAACCTCTCAAGAGGTTGTGATGAATATCGTTGGTATTGTTGATGCTCAACAAACAACTTTAACTGATACTGGTTCATATTATCTGCCTGGTGATAAGTTATCCGTTGCTAAGCTTGGTGGTACTGGTGAACAACCTTTATTGAACACCTGGTTATACAATGTTAAGAAATTGATTGAAGTTGAAAGTATTACTTTTGGTGGAATTAACGACAGATTTGCGACAGTTACCTGCACAAATAATCATGGTCTTCTTGTTGGAGACCAAGTGACCGTATATGGTGCAAATCCAATTCTGTATAATGGAACCTTTTCAGTAACTTCTAGAGATAGTGATACCGTTTTTCAATATCAACTTCCACAAACTGCTTTAGTTGAACCACAAGGAAATATTCTTATTTCAGTTGACCTCAATAAAGGTAAGTCAACTGATGATGCAATTGATAATAATATCTCGGTTTATACTACTAACGTACAAAACTCGTTCTTTAACGATAATCATGTCTATATTGCATCTACAGGTATTCCAAACTATAATGTCGGACCTTTCCCTGGTTCTGCACTTCTTCCTGGAAACCAAAGAAAATTAAATAGATTTCCACAAACTCCAGTAACAATCTCTACAAAAGATTTAATCAAGCCTGGACCAATTGGTACATGGGTTAATGGCGTTTCAATTTGGTCGTATAAATCCACTGAAACCAAAACCTTTGGACCAATTGTAGATATTTCTATTTTAAATGGTGGTCAAGATTATGATGCCGCATCCCCACCAAATATCAATATTGTTGGTGGCGGGGGTAGTGGAGCTACTGCTGAAGTCGTCGTAAATGGTTCTGTAACAGACATCCAGGTCGAGGAAGGAGGTTCTGGGTACACTTCTTCTCCTCTGGTTTCTATCGTTGGTGGAGGCGGTTCTGGAGCGTCTGCAACGGCAATCATTACTAAGGGTGTTGTATCTAATGTTTTGATTACCGATGGTGGTACAGGATACACTTCACAACCAACAATTACAATCGTTGGTGGTGGTGGACAGGGTGCTACTGCAACTGCTTCTGTTCGTGGACCAATTAAGTCAGCAACTCTTCTAACTCAAGGAACTTCTTATACTTCAAATCCGACAGTTCGTATTAGTTCTGGATCTGGCGCTGTTGCACAAGCAATCGTCAACAATGGACGTATTATTTCAATTGCTACTATTTCTGCTGGTGTTGGATATACAACTGCTCCAGAAGTACAAATTCAAGGTGAGGGATTTGGTGCAAAGGCAAGAGCAATTATTGATACAGAAGGTGAAAACGCTGGTAAAGTAACTGGCATTGAAATTTTAAATAGAGGTATTGGATATGTACAAGGTACTACAGTTATCAATCTAACTTCTGTTGGACAAGATGCTGAATTTAGTGCTAATGTATTTAAGTGGACTTATAACTTACAAGAATCTTCTACATTTGATAATTCTTTAGGTTCTGTTTTTGAGGGTTATAATAATCAATATGGTGGCGAATATGCACACCTTTCCAATCCACAAAGACTCCGTTATATCTTAGGGGATAATTTATTCCTGAATACAAGTGGTGAAATTAAAGAGCAAGAGACTCAATTAGGACACTCTCCTATTATTGGTTGGGCATTTGATGGAACTCCCATTTATGGTCCATATGGTTATCAGGACCCAACAGATCAAGCATCCACAATTGTTAGAGTTTCTAGTTCTTATAGAGTAAAGACTAATTTAGTTTACAATGAAGTCTCCAATCCAAATCCTTATAGAATTGAAGGACCTTCTCTATCAATAGATCCTGCAGGAACTTATATTGAGGACTATGAGTACACCTTTGCTTTGGGTGATTTAGACCAGTATAATGGACGTTTTTGTAAAACGCCAGAATATCCAAATGGTAGATATTGCTATTTTGTAACTATTGATAATACTGAAGATGGCAATCCATTATTCCCCTATATCTTAGGTCCAAGTTTCAATTCTGTTGTTGATATTTGGAATCTTTCTAGTGATGCTACACAGCAAAATATTCCCCGTGGCGTTGTTCGTTTCCGTGATCCATATCAGAATGTTGATATTGATGTAGAAAGAATTCCTAATGCTTCGACAAACTCTCTGTCTCTTGAGAATGGAGACCTATTACTCTTTGAAGTAGAGGATGAAAATAGAGATGGCGTAATTAATCAAGAAGAACTTGATGACCCAGATCAAATTTTAGAAGAACCTCCCCTTCAGATTTTTGACTATTTCCCCAAAGTTAGAACTGAATCTAAGGTTGATATTGAGGTAGAAACGACCAGTCGATTTGAAAATGCATCAATCACCGACTTTGTTATCGAAAATGCTGGTATCAGTTATCAGGTAAATGATAAATTAATTTTCGATAACACTGGAACAGGTGGTTCTGGTGCTTCTGCTAGAGTATCTAGAATTAAGGGTGAGAATATCATTTCTTATGGATATGAGTATCTAAATGGCGAGAACTATGGTGTTCTTAGAACAGAAGAACCTCATAACTTAATTGAAGGCGATACTGTTTTTATTGACTACAATGAAAACATTGAGAATACTAATAAAACTTTTGTTGTTCGTCAATTTAAAGGTATTGAAGATATTGTAATTGACCAGAATGGAAGTGGGTATAATGATGATATTCCACCATCAATTATTATTGATGGTGATGGTGAAAGTGCTGAACTTGAAGCGGTTGTAGATTCTGTAGGTTCCATTAGAAAGGTAAATATTCTGAATTCTGGTAGTGGATATACTGAGAATCCTAGAGTTATCCTTTCACACCCACAGGTGTTTAAGAAAACCGATTACTTTATTTCTAAAATTGAAAATACAGAAGAATATGTCAAAGTTAATGATGTATTTGTAAATTCTGATAAAGAATCGTTTATCTGCGGGCAAACTTTAGATGCTGCTGGTAATACAGTTGCATTTGTTGCTAAGTTGTCTGCTGGTGGTGTCAAAGAGTGGGAAAAAACTCTTGAGTTAACATCTGGACAGTATTATTCAGAATTCCAGAAAATTTACGTTGATAATAATACAGTTTGGGTAGTTGGTATTAATAAACCAAATAGTGTTATTTTGGATGCATATAACCCAGATGTTATTGTTGCAAAATATACTCAGGCGAATGATGGTCTGAGTGCAACTTTACAATTCCAAAAAGCATATGCTGGTATTTCTGGTGGCACACGTTCGGATAATATTACTAAAATTATTCCATATGGTGAAGATAGAGTAATTATCTTCGGATATACAAATACAAACTCTTCAAATCCTTATGATGGATTTATCGCTGTCTTAGATTCTACTGGCACATTTATTAGTAAGAGAAAAGTTTCCTCGACATCTTTCAGTGAAAAGATCGTTGATGCAGTTTTAAATTCTGATAATACTTTGTATTTTATCCTAGAAACTGGATTGACTCAGAACTCGGCAGACGTAGATTTTGCACTTGCGAGGGCAACTATCAATAATGCTTCGATTACTATTGACTGGATTAAGGAGATAAAGAATTCTGCTTATTCTTTCCTGGATGCAAGTCTCGTAATTGATGAATTTAATGAAATGTACGTATCCGCAACCCTTCAATTGAAGAGTGATGATACTACCAGAGACAGTTTCTGGGTAGGTAAGTTTAATGGTTCTGGTGAATCTATTTGGAATTACAGATATCTTACACCAGGCAGAGATATTAATCTTGTTGCCAAATCTTCTCTTGATATTTTCAATGATTTGAATATTGTTTTTAGCAGAACAAATAATACTAATGATAAGAAAACTGTTGATTCCTTAAAGATTAACTATAAGGGTGAAATTGTAAATCATTCGACTACTAATTTCACTGAAGGTAATGTTGAGGGCATTACTGCTTATACTATGGATGTTGATGTTTCTGGTGATGTGTATATCTTTGGTCAGACATCTTGGAATAGAAATGAAGCAATCTATACATTCGATTCAGACTTATCGGATACAACAGAACACCATACATTAACTACTCTTGGACTTAGTGGTTCAGTTGTTAATGAGAATTCTATTCTGAAAATTTATGGATTCCAAACAGGTCAATCTACAGTTTGGGAAAATAGTGCAGCAAAGATTGCAGGAACATCTTTAGGTGATGCTCTTGGTGGAGATTTTACTATAGATTTCCTTATCTATAAAGACGATGCTAATGGATACGCAGAAACTTTAGTAGCAGACCAACAAACTCTCTTTGCTATTGGTGATGCAACCGATACAACTGGTGGTCTTTGGTTATATTATAATACCGATGGTACTGCTGATAATGGTAGAATTGAATTGGTTGTTGCAAACGATACCAATTCTATTGCTGGTGCCTCTGCTGCTTTGGGAACAAATAGTAATTTGTTTGCGAATGATACTTGGCAGTTAATTTCTTTAAAAAAAGAAGGCAATAACTTTAAAGTATATGTAAATGGTATCGAACAAATTAGTGGTAATGTTAACGATACATCTTTAGGTTCTAAGGATATTCATATTGGCAATATTCCTGGATTTGCTGGTGCTGGTGGATTTATTGAAGATAATCAAGGTCAATTCTTTGTAGATTCTCTTAGAATCCGTAACAGAGCAGTTGCTGTAACTGCTCCTAGTGATTTTGGTAATCCACTCACTCTTCCTGTTGCTAGTGCAATTGCTCTCAACTATACTTGGACAGACACTGATTGGTTTGCTCAACAACATGCAAGATATGACTACATTGATTATGTTGGATTTGGAATCAAGGTTGATAAAAATGCCGATGCGGTTAGATTAGATACATTTAATTCTAACATCAATACCGATTATGGATTTACTAGAACTTCTGTTTCTGCTGTAACTGGGTCTGCATTGACTCTTACATCAACAGGTTATGCCATTGGAGAATCTGGATTACAATCCCTAGATTATAGTGATGCTCCTATCACGATGTCCGAAGGAACAGTTTCTCTTACTTATTCCAGAGATGTTTGGAGTTCTAGAACATCTACGGTTCCTTCCCCAGGTTCTCAAAAACTTAAAGTAACTGCGAATGTAAGAGATAGATATTATTTCAAGACATTTGATATCGTTAAAATTGATAATGTTCAGGAACTGACTATTAATCAGAACTTTGTATTTACTGTTGGTGCAAAACTTGTCCTTAAGAATGGCACAACATTTGTAAACAGTGGTTATATTACTAAAGTTGATTATGATAATAATAAAGTCTTTGTTGCAATTAATAACAATAGTTGGGACAATGATTTAAATGTATATGAACTTTCCACTGAACAATTCGCTGAGCAAAGCAGCTATGGAGTTACAGGACCTGTTCCAAATGACATTAACGAAATTAATCGTACATTTGCTGAAATAAACAATACTACTCCTGGAACATTTGACATCGATCTTGCCAATTTCGATGCTCCAGAAGATATTGGTGGAACTAATAATTTGGATGAGTATGCAAAGTTTAAGACCTTTAATGATATTGATTATGCAGTAAGAATTGTTGAGGTTGGGGGTTCTTCTCCTTATTCTCCTGGTTCTGTAATTCAATTAGAATCTGGTCAAATTACGTTCAATTCTTCATATACAACTACTCAAATTACTGGATTGACTGGTGTACTTAAGATTGATTTAGTTACAAATCTTTCTAAGATTTTACAAGTTACTGCACTTGCTAACAGTGACACGGTATATGTAATCAGCAATACTCTTCATTATCTCCGTGAAGGTGAACAACTTTTCATCGATGGAAATCCATCTCAAACAGTTGGACTGACCGTTTATGATGAATATGATGGTTCTTTCCCTGTTGATGAAATTATTAGTCCTGTAGAATTTACCTATAAGTTAAATAGCGTTGCAGTTACATCTCCTGCCACATCTGCCTCCAGCGTGAGTGTATTTGTTAAGTCTCCAACTCTGAAGATGTACTATGGTCACCAGTATCTGTTTGACCTTAGTCACTCGTCTCTGCTTGGTGGAAATCTTTCATTCTCTAGAGACCCCGTTTATAAACTTGAATATTCTTTCAACTCTATTGAAAGAATTGGCACCCCAGGTGTTACTGGACAGGGAGTACCAACTCCTTCTGTAAAACTCAAAGTAACTGAAGATGTAATTACAAATATCTCATATTACTTTGACCCATCTAGAACTGGTGTTGATTCTCCAATTATTCCAGAAAGTTACTTAGATGTTACTTTCTCTCCTTATGTTGGTACATTCTTGATTACATCGACATCTGGTGGCACAATTACTAGAGGTGATGATACTTTTAGATTCTTACTTCTGAATCAACCAGAAGATGTTGCTACCATTAGTAATGCATCTTACTCGACAAGTTCTACAAAGGCAGTTGGTTCTATTTCTAATATCCGTATTGTAAATCCTGGTGGATTCTACAATAAACTTCCAATTGTTTCTTCTATTCAATCCACTAGAAATATTGAAAGAGTTGAAATTGAAGAACCTGGAACTGAATATGCGGTTGGTGTTTATGCTGGAGTTCCAATTCAAGGTGACGGTGAAGGTGGTCTTGTCTCAATTACCGTTGCCGATGGTAGTGATGATGAAGGTGGACTCATCCCAGGACAAATACAAAAAGTCGTTGTTACAAGTCCTGGTAAAGGATATACTACTGCTTATATCGATATCGAATCAATTAATGGCATTCTTGGCGCTGGTCTAACAGGTTCTGGTGCAATCCTCAATGTTGTTATTCCTCCATTTGGTACTGGCGCGTCTCTCTTTACTTTGGGTGAGGAGATTGGTAAGATTAAGAATCTGAAGAACAACAACTTTGGATTTGATTATACTCATGACTATACACTGAGACCAGAAATTACATTCCCAATTAATGCTCAACTGACATCCACAAGTATTCTTGATAGTATTACTGTTACCGATCCTGGTTCTGGATATACTCAAGCACCTTCGGTTGTAATTACTGGTGGTGGTGGTTCTGGTGCAATTGCAGAAGCTACTATTAAAAATGGTAGATTGAATACAATTGAAGTTAAGGATCCTGGTTCAGGTTATTCTTCTCAACCAAGTGTTGAATTGAAGTCTTCTTTCAACTATGTTATTAACCTTGACCTTGGATTACTCCAGTTTGCTTTCCCACATGGTATTCAAAATGGTGCTGAAATTACATTGAATGTAGTTGATACTGGTGAGGGAGTTGAATTTCCACTAGCATCTGGTGCTGTTGGAAGACTAAATGGCACTACTACATACTATGCAATTTCTGGAACAGAAAATTCTCTGGAAGATGACCAACTGAAAATTGCTCTAACTGCAGCGAATGCTGAACTTGGAGATTCTATTAATTTTGTTAATGCTGGAACTGGTCGTCAGCAGGTATTAACAAGTTCTTTCGGTGCTACTGCTGAAGCAAATGTAATTACATCTACCTTCCTTGAAGGTGAACTTGTATATCAGGGCAACTCTCTCGATGTTGCAACTGCTACTGCATATGTTTCTACCAACTCTGGTTGGCAGGTTGGTCCTAGAATTCTCAAACTCGTCGATTACGAGGGAACATTTGTTCAGGGCGAAAGAGTAACTGGTGTTATTTCTAAGTCTTCTGGTATTATCTCAACACTTAAGATTGCTAGAGGTGTTCTTGAAGTTGGACCAATTACCAAAACAACAGGTCAATTTATTGATGACGTTGGCAAACCTTCAGAAATTGTTCAGAAGATTCAGGACTCCTACTACTACCAAGACTTCTCCTATGCGGTCAAGTCTGCAGTATCGATTAGTGAATGGAAAGATATTCTCGTTAGAAATGTTCACCCAGCATCGTTTAAGGTATTTGGTGAATTGTCTATCAGTGATTACACTAATATTCCTAACAAGGACACTTTCTTTGAACTAACAAAGTCGGTTCAACTTGCAAATGAAGCAATTGTTCCAAATATTCAAAACTTTACTCTGGTTGAACCCGTTTATAGCGAGTTTAATAACACTGAGGTTCTGTTCCGCCAGAAGAGACTGACATCTTCAGAAAATATTCTGACTTCAGTTGTTCAACGAATCGATGATATTTCAAATCTGTTTGATGGAGTTAGAACTGCATTCCCACTGACTGTCAATAATGGCGACCCTGTTATTGCTAATGCTAATCAGTTGATGGTTATTCTTAATGGTGTTGTTCAAACTCCAGAAGTTGCATTTGAGATTCAAAGTGATTCTATTGTCTTCTCTGAACCTCCAGCACCTCCTGCTAGTGTCAAATATGTAAACGTGGAGATTGAGCAAATTTCTACAGTTGATTTGGAATTTACCAGCATCAGCGGCATTGTCCCAAATATGGGTAATGTCCTAACTGGTACTGCATCTGGAGCAAGATTAACCGTAACAAAAGTCGTTGGTAATACTATTTCTGGTTTCTTTACTGAGGGAACAGCGTTCACTACTAATGAACTTGTGTTGGGCAACACAACTGGTTTTGCAGCAATCTTTACGCTCCAAACATCGGTAGTTAATAATGGTCTCTTTATCTTTGGTGAAAATATCACTAACTTAGAGGGCAATACTGCTGTTATTGAAGATGTCAACCTCGAAAAAGGTTCTGAGGCACCTTTAGCAAAACTTCGTTATGGTGTAGGACTTTCTACAACTTCATTTGAAGTTATTAGTTACACTGCAACAGTTGATGAACCTGTCGCTCCTCCATCCGATGTATTTACAATTGGTGATAATTATCAGATTGGTAGTGAAATTGTTGAGGTAACGGGAATTGTACAGAATAATGATTCTACTACATTGACAGTTCTTAGAGGTCAACTTGGAACGAGCGTTCTCTCTCTTCAACAAGAAACTCCTTTCTATGGAACAAATATTACAATTACAAATGATTTAACTTTAAGTAAGACCACTGGTACATATCAATCAACTCCTGGTCTTTATGATATTGTTCTTGGTGATGTTATTGTTGCAGCTCAATCTGGCGTTGTTGCTAGAATTACTTCAACCACACCTTATAGAGACCCAGTAACCGATTCTGTTGTTGAGCAAGTAGAAATTTCTGAAGGTTCTTCTTTCTTTGCTTTACTCTTTGACAGACTTTCCTCCGTTACATATCCAAACATTGTTCTTGATGACATTTCGCAATCTCAGATTGCAGTGGTTGATTTTGATGATAATGTAACCGATTTTAATACCAAGTTCCCAGAAAATGAATTAGTAACAAATTACATTCTTCCATATGATAATGAAAGTGGTGAATTTGTAGATGGTGAATTTATCAAGAACCATAAGATTGAATATGGCAATTCTACTGGTGATTTCTTGTCTTCTGAAGAACTTATCATCAGAAAACTAACTCTTACAAACGCTGATGGCTCTGGATTCTTCTCATCTGGTCATATCATTCGTTCTGAAGATACCAAAGCTGAGGTTATTGGTTACAATCAAGCAAGAAAAACTGTTTATCTTGGAAAAATTGGAAGATGCCTTTCTACTGGAAAAGATGTACATGAATTTACTTTTAATGGAGATGCAAAACTCTCCACAACACAGAAGAAGTTTGGCAATACATCACTGTACCTCGATGGAACGGGAGATTACGTAACGGAGTCTTCTTCTACTGATTATGCGATTGGCGCCGATCCATATACACTTGAAATGTGGATTCGTCCAGACGTAGCATCTATTACTGGTACAGCAACTTTATTTGATATGAGAGTTGGTGCAACTGAAGTTGCAATGAGATTGTATATTGAAAATGCTCAACCTCGCTTTAATGTTAATGGTGTTGATATCATTAGTTCCAGCACTAATGTTGCTGAAGATATTTGGTATCATCTTGCAGTAGTTAGAAATACTACTGGGGCAAATGATACTAAGATGTATATTAATGGTGCAGAAGTTGGAACTGGAACTGATGCAAGTACCTATGTTGCTAAACCAGTCAGCATTGGTGCTGATTATACAAATGCTAATCTGTATGCTGGTTATATTGATGAATTGAGATTCTCCAATCTTGCTCGTTATACAGCAGCATTTACTGCTCGCAATGGATTATTCCAAGGAGATGTAAATACTAAACTTCTTGTTCACTTTGATGGTGAAAATGACCAAACTTACACGGAAGATTGGTCTGGAGCACAAGACTTTACATTTGGTGAACTCTTTAATAATGATGCTATCCTTGCGACTTATAATGCAAATAATCAAACTGCTCCAGTTGCAGGATTTACTGGCAATAGTCAGAGATACCTTGATGCTGCAAACTTACTTGAAGGAAACAAAAATTTCATTGCAAAAGAAGTTGTTTATCTGACCAAGCAGCAGTATCCTTCCCTGGTTATTCCTGGTGGTGATGTAAATTGTGAAGATGATATCCGTGATGTAGTTCAGCAAATCTGTGAAGACCTTCGTAATGGTTCCAACAGTCATATGTGGGACGCAGCAGCGATTTATGTTGATAGAACAGTTCCCTCTGCAGTCACCCTCAACCACATTGAGACTGAAGTTGAAGAAACAATCTGGGCATACAACAAAGTTGGTGATATGATTCCTTATATCATCAATAATGTTCTCTGGACAGTATCTGGTTCTCATGGAGTAACTCAGTTTACTGATACTACAATTACAGATTCTAACAATACTGTATATACTCAGTTTACTCCAACTGATGCTACTTATGACCCAGCAACAGGTGATATGGTTCTGACCATTGGGTCCCACAGTTTGACTACCAATGACCAAATTAAGATTGCTGCTGGTTCTATTGTATTCACATGTGATTCTGATGATAATGCCACTCAGCACGCTTATCCACGTACTGATGACCCATTCTATAATAAGGTCATTGGCATCGATGCTGTAGGTGCTACAACTATTACTGTGAACGTTGGTGAGTCTCCAGAAGATGCTCAGTTTGTACATACGTTTGTTTCTGCAAGTACAAATGCAGTTTCTGTACTCAACTATACAACTGGCGACTGTGCCGACGTTGTATCCACAGCAGATAACCTCCTGAACATTCTGGTTGACACCCTCGATCAAGCAAGTCAGGTTACTCCTGTTGACCACCTCGGTAGTGTTACTAAGGTTGAACCTGAAATTGAATATCTCGGTGCTACCGTAGATGATTACTATGAGGTTGACTTTGCAGCAAACTATACCGATGATGCAAATGATGTTCTTTATTCCAATATCATTGGTTCTGTTGATAGAAACAGATTCTATGATGCCGCAAACTTAATTCGTGCCAATAGAACTGCAATTGTCGATAAAGCATCATACGATCTCATTCAGAGATATCCAGACCTTGCGCTGGACATGCCTAGAAATGAAGATGGTAGTGGTGACGGAACCGATAGATGTAAAGTTGACCTTGGTCTTATCCTCGACTCTATTGCTACTGACATTGAAGTTGGTGGAAATCTCGATACAGTATCTGCCGCTAAGTTCTACATCGGTGCAAATAATCGTCTTCTTCACATTAGATTGCAAATCTGGCAGTCTGTATACGCACATACAAGACTTGGTTACTATGCAAAACAAGCAATCACAGGAGACCTTGATGATACCAACACTAATGCATTGATTATCGGTGACTGGGGTATTACTAATGACCCTGGTAACTGTGCCAATGTTCAAAGTGCAATTGATACTCTTATTACCAAGTTGAATGATACAATTGCCCCAACTGGTGATGATTATAATATTGCTGCTGATAGACTCTATTTCAATAGAGACTTTATCGCAGAGGAAGCAGTAGGTTTACTGGATCAAGAGTTTACTTATACTCTTAATAATATTTCTTATAATGCATTCTCGTATCCAGATGGTAGTGCGGGTAGAACTACTTGCATCAGAGACCTCAAGAGTTACATTCTTCCTAGCATCATCTCCGATTTACAAACAGGTGGAAACAATAGCACTATTGAAGCAATTGAATTCTATTTGACCGCAAATCTGCAGTTGAACCACATTGAAGAACAACTTTCTGCAACTATCTTTGCAATTGAACAACTGAGATTCTTGGGACTCAAGGCAATTCAAAATCAGTTATATGATAGAGGAGTTGGCGTAATTGATCCTCTGTATTCTGCAGTATACAGTGAAACTCCCGCATATCGTGATGTACTGACCATGACGAACGTTCAGGCAGTTATGGCAAAATATGGTGAGTTAGTTGACATTGCTGTTAATATTCTGTCTCCTGCTGGTAAACCAGGTAGATTTGCTTCTCAACAACTTCTCTTCAATAAGAATTACTATAGAGGAGAAATTGCCAATGTCATCGACAGTCAATTCGGTGCTGGTTCTTGGCAGTACAATGACTTTATTGATGGATTGGTTGAAAACCTCTCCCATGACATTATTATCACTGATACTTCTTCTGGAAATACGACAGAAGCAAGAAGAATTTCTCTGCAAAGAGAGGGTGTTATCAGCGAACTGCAATTCACTGGTGGCACTGGATACAGAAGCACTCCAACAGTTTCAATTGCAGCACCTGTATCTGGCACTCAAGCAGCAGCGATTGCTGAACTTGAACCTGATGGTCCTTTGAATATCATTAGTGTTACTGATGGTGGTTCTGGATATACATATCCACCCGTAATCACACTTAGTGGCACAAATATTACTCAAGATGGTGCTACAGCAATTCTTACTGGAAATGCGGTAACTTCGATTGTTTATGATGGCATTGTTTTTGATGCTGATGATTTTGTTAACTTCGGTGCTGGTACTGAAGCACAAAATAGTGGTGCTGGAACTACTTCTACTGATGGATTCTTAACTGGTAATCGCTATGTTAGATTTGGTGCTGCAAATGGCGCTAGACAGTGCGAAACTACAGATTTGAATACTATTAACTCTGACAGATTCCGTGCTTATGTGATTGCTGGTAATGGTACTAATGGTGGTGATACACCAGAAACTAATGATGATTTAATTCTTGAATATTCTACTGACCTTGGTGCAACTTGGACAACAATTCAAACCTTAATTGCTGGTTCTAATGCTGCATCGTTTACGACATTAACACCAGTTGTTGCCAATCTTCCTGCTGGCGCAAAAACGTCTCAGACTAGATTTAGAATTAGACAGACTCAGTTTGAAAATAACGTAATCTATGATCATTATGGTTTAGCTAGATTTGGTGTTATTGATGACCAAAAACGTTTTGAGGGAGTAATCTCGGTATTGTTCTCCGATGCAGAAGAAGAGTTGTCCGCAACACAAGATGCTGAAGCAGACTTCCAAACTCTCAGAGTAGTTCAGACCGTAACTATCACCAATCCTGGTACTGGTTATGACCCAGCAAATCCACCAACAGTAACATTTGTTGGCGGTAATCCACAAGTTGCTGGTACTTTTACCAATGTTAACGTTGTTCTTGATACCCAAAGATTCACCAAGGGAGAAACACTCACATCCAGTGGTGGTGGTACGGCAGAGGTTCTTGAAGATACTGGTAATGCTCTGTATATTGGACCAATTACAGGAACAGTATTTGCTGATGGTGACTTGTTAACTGGTGGAGATTCTAATGTAACATCTACAATTCCTGTTAGTGGCGTTGGATCTGTATTCGATTACTACGTTAATGTTGGTAATGTACTGACATTCAACGACGCGAGACTCATTCAGTCTCCAGTTGAATCTGAGTTCTCTACAACTAATTTGTGGACAAACCCAGAAGCATTCCAAGTCAACTGGAATTCTAGTGATACAACATGGATTGCTAATAATGCAATTTCTCCAGATAATACACAAACAGCAGAAAAAATTACAGCAGATGCAACATCTGCTATCCATACGTTTGATAGAGTATACACACTTGCTCCATTCAACACTTTTGATGACGGTTTAATTAAATTTGATACTGCATTAACTAGTTTTGATGAAGGTGCTTCTATTGATGGTGAAAATCAGACATACACAACTTCTGTATTCTTGAAAGCTGGTGAATTTAATCGTGTCAGATTTATTGCTGCACTCGATTATGGACAAGCATCTCAACAAAGAGTATTCTTTGATATTGATTTGACCGATGGTTCTACTGGTTCTATTTTCCAAACAGAAGGTGGATTGATTAGTTATTCTACTGGAGTCATTCCATTCGGAAATGGTTGGTATAGAGTATATGCTACTATGCAGTTCTCCTTCGGTTTCTCTGACCTTACAACACAAGTTGAAGTTAGAAATGCTAGTGGAGCACAAATTTATACTGGTGATGGTACTTCGGGTATTTTTGTTTGGGGTGCTAAACTCAATAAGGGTGTCTTTGATGCATATACTGCTGTTGGCGGTGATATCTTCTACTCTAATTCTGAATACAACATCAAGAATTTTGCTCTGACAATTTTAGAAGATTATATTGAAGCGGCACTTAATGGTGCATTAGCATCTCCTTCTGCTAATTCTAATTATGCCTTTGATAATCCCGATTGGAGATTGGAGTATAATACTGACGCAATTCTCACAATTGTTAGGGAGAATATTGACTTCTATAGACAACAACTTGACAATAGTATCTACTATGCAGGAGTAACTGTTAATCCTGGCATTACTCTTCCCCCTAAAGAATATGGAATTACATATTTACCCACAGGAGTTGGTGGAGGTATTACTACTTCTGATTACTTCTATGGTCTTTACAGCAATAATAACGCTGAAGTTAAGACAGTATTTGAAAATAGAGCAAAAATTGCCAAGGTCTTCAAGAGATTCCGTATTGATGGTGATATTACTGATGGACCTTTCACTATGGGCGAAGAGGTACAAAAGCAGGGCGATCCTTCTGTAACTGGTCTTGTTTATGGATTCTTTGAAGATGAAAACTATAAGTATCTCGATGTTGAAGTTACAGCAGGAACCTGGCAAATTCTAGATGTAATCGAAGGACAGGAGAATACTACAACAGCAGTTCTCAGTGCTATTGAGAATAGACTTCATCTCATTAAACTTATTGGTAATTTTACAGAAGATATTCCTTTCCTTGGATATACAAATAGCTATACCGCAACTCCTACAGGATTCCTACGTGCTGAGTCTGCAGTTCTTGACAACTCTGGTGGTAAGTTAACAGTTGATACGGATACATTAGTTGGAACATATGAGACAACAAGTGTTGTTTACGCTGGAACCACAGAATTATATCTTGAAGTACAGCAATATACTGGATTAGATGTTTCCATTGGTTCCAGAATTATTTCTGGCGGTTATACCCGTCTGGGTGTTGCTGATGCATCTGGATTTACTGTTGGTAATTATATCTACAGATATATTTCTAGACGTGACACTTCTAAGCAAGCAATTATCACGGGTGTTGATACTGATAACAATTACATTTACATTTCACCTATTGTTGGCGACTTTATCATTACAGACCCAATTGCAGACTTTGGTCCTGCTGGCGGTGGTGCTCTTGCGGTTGCAAATACTACAATTACGACAAAAGTAGTTGTTTCTGGCGGTGCTTATGGTCTTGTTAATGATATTCGCACAGTTGGTATTAATAAGCGCCTGTATTTGACTAACGTTATTGGAACTTGGTCTGAGTATGACTATGTAATTTCTACTGATGGTTATAAGTCCGTAATTCTTGATAAGGTTATCGCACGCGCCCGCGTGAAGAGATCCTTCAGAGGATTTGATGGTTCTCAAACTACATTTGACCTTACTATCAATAATGGCACCGCATACCTGCCCGATCCTGCAGGTCACATGCTCATCTTTGTCAATGGTATTCTGCAACCTCCTGGTGCTGGCAATGCATACAACGCATTCTCCGATAAAATTCAATTTAGCGAACCACCCGATCCTGGTTCAACATTTACTGGATTCTATGTTGGTAAACTGAGACAGTTGGATGATATTTCGTTCGAGTTTGACTCGCTGCGTCAGTCTTTCAACCTCAAGCGCGATGATGTTTTCTACTCGCTGACTTTGACAGAGGGTGTACAATCTTCTACAATTAGACCTGAAAACAACATTATTGTTTCACTCAATGGTGTTATTCAGGAACCTGGTGTTGGTTTTGAGATTGTTGGTTCGAGAATTATCTTCTCGGAAATTCCTCGCGTTGGATCTAGTTTTGCAGCGTTCTCTTACGTTGGTTCTGAAGCAGACGTTGATGCTGCTGAAGTTGTCCCACCAATTGAACCAGGTGATATTATTTCCATTCAGGGTGAAACTGAAGACCGTGAAGTTGCTGTTATTGAATCTTCCAACTCTTTGATTACGTTCGACTATCTTGGTTCTGTGTTTGGACAAAATGCAGATGCAACCGCGATATTAAGAACTGGATTTATCGATAAGGTCGTAATTACTGCACCTGGTTCTGGATATGTAAATAGACCTGTTGTTCGTGTTGATTCTATCAGTGGATTTGATGCAAACATCAGAGCAATTGTTGGAATCAATGTTGTTGAAGTTACCAATTCTGGTAGTGGATATAAGGCACCAGAGGTTCTTGTCGAATCCGAAGTTCCCGACGACTGGACTCCACCCAACCTCGCTGACTATGGCGAAGAGTTGGTTATTTATGATTGATATGTTCTATAAATAACTAAAAAACTAGCAACAAATGGCTAAACAAACTATTGGGTTAGGTGCTGCAGCAAACGACAATACGGGGGATACCCTCCGTATTGGTGGTGATAAGGTTAATGATAACTTTGATGAAATTTACTCCACTATTGGTAATGGCAGTACCCTCTTAATTTCAACTAGTAATGCTGCTATTGGTCAGGTTTTAAAATATAATGGAACCAGTTTTCTTCCTGGTGACTTTGGATTATTAACAACAGCACTAGACGTTAATGGCAACAATATTACTTCATCCAGTAGTGGTAATATTGTTTTAGACCCAAATGGAACTGGTAGTGTCAATATTGTTGCTGGTGGCACTACTAGTGTGTTTAATGGTTCAACTGGATCTGTAGATTTCCCATCCAATATCAGTTATAGAAACGAATATGCTGCATTGGGTAATGCTCCCGCAGCAGGAACATATCCTGGATACTTTTTTACCGTAGACGGTGATGATAATCCATATGTAAATATCAATATCACTGCTGGTGGAGTCGGTGATACTAGAGCAGCCATTCTTACTCAATATTCGGGTATTAATGCTCTTAATGATGTTGATACAGTAACTGCAGCACCATTAAATAACCAAGTATTAAAGTGGAGTTCTGCTGATAGTAAGTGGATTCCTGCGGATGACCAATCTGGTCTTACTGAACTAAATCTTTTTGCTACGGTTACTGCTGATACTGGAAGCACTACAGCAGATTCTGCTGCAGATTCACTTGCAGTTGTTGGTGGTTCTAATATTGGAACTACTATTACAGGTGATACACTAACAATCGATTTTACTGGAACTGTAACATCAACTTTCTCTGGTCTCACTGATACTGACTTATCAGGATTAACTCAGGGCGATAGTCTTTTTTATAATGGCAATAATTGGGTTAGAACTGCAAGTCCTCTTACTTGGTGGGAACTTGGTGCTAATGGTTCCACGGACTTTACATTTAGTGGACCTGGATTCCCAAATACTGCAAATGATCCAACTCTTTATGTGCATAGAGGGTTCACTTATGCATTCGATAATAGTGCAAATGGTGCAAACCATCCATTTAGAATTCAAGAGACAACTGGTTTAAGTGGTAATCCATATACATCGGGTCAGTCTGGAAATGGAACATCGGTTCTTTATTGGACGGTTCCTATGGATGCACCGACAACTTTATATTATCAATGTACTGTTCATGCTGCCATGAATGGAACCATCATCGTTGTAAGCTGAGGATAGCAATAAATGGCAAGAACAGTTCCTGGTTCTGGCGCAGTTATTAAGCCAATTTTTGATACCGTATTTGGTGTACGTGCTGTAGAAATTGTCAATTCTGGAAGTGGTTATGATTCTTCGGACCCTCCAAGACTGACGATTACTGGTTGCGGTATTCCAGAAGAAGAGGCATTATTATATCCTATTATTGACGATGTTTCTGGTAAAATTATTCACGTTAGAGTTCTGGAAAGAGGGCGTGGGTATGACCCGTTGCGTTTGCAAATTATTCCAAACGCAGAATCTTTAGGAGTTATCGATTCATTTGACATTAATAGAATTTGGCAAAATCATCCAAACTCTCAAACAACTGGAGAGTTTGAGGTTGATTCTGAAGGTAATCTTGTAGACAGATTGCGTATTGTAAGTGATAATGACCCCAAACCCTCGGATATTATTCAAGAGAGGCAAGGTGGACCTGGTGGAATTTTAGATAGAAGTTTTGACCAAACATTCATTTATAGGGGAGGTAAGCAAGTCCCCTTTGGTGAAAATAGACAATTTCAAAAGAATAAAGTACTTGGTATCATGGCCAATGGTGTGCTTTTGCATACTCCAGAATGGGGTTCTGAGGCAGGTGCAGCTCCAGTTGGATTTGAATTAGATTCCGTTGCAAATAGTCATGTAAAAAGAGCAGACCCGTATGACGGCGTGATTGATAATAATTCCTATTATTATCAATCATCTAAATTAATCGAACACTTTAAGTTGCGTCATGGAACTTTAGACTGGGGATTGCATAAAGTATTTGTTTGGAATATTAAAACAGAAGTAGATAATATTCTGGTTGATATATCGAATCTTGATGAATCTCTTGGCGCTGTTCAAGTGGGAAGGACACTGATTAAAGTCGGTGGGCAATCTTCTGCCGAAGTAGTTAAAATTATTAGAAATCAATTCAATCAGATTACGCAACTGTATCTTAGAAATGTTTCTGGAACTTTTGAAGAAGATGACGAAATTCTGGGTTCAAATGGATTTACATTTGTAATATCTGAAGAACCAAGAACGTTTACTAATGGAATTTTCTATATCGACTTTGGTCCTGAGGCGGCAGAGTTTGGACCTTTTATTCCTGGTGAATATTACTTTGCCCCAGAAAATATTCAAGTAAAAAAGAATTACGTAATTGTTTGGAATCAGTCGGACATTTCAAATCGACCTAGTTCTAATTTCTTGAATGGGCACCCGATGCAATTCAGCACCACTCAAGATGGTATTCTTAATTCGGGAGATTTGTATCTGAATAGCACAGGTGAGTCTAATGCTCTTGCAGTGGATTATGAAAATCCATTCAATGCAGTCTTTATCATGAATGAAGATGAAACGAATAGGATTTATTATTACTGCCAATATCACAGATATATGTCTGGATATGAAGGGCATGAAGGATACATGGTCCTTGATACTACTCCAGATAATGACCCAACACCAAATAACTATTACATTGGAGAATATTATAAGGGCGCAGTTACCATTGAACCAGATGATATTCTTAGTGAATATAATGGAGCGTTATCTAGAACTTTTATCACCGATGGTGGCAGTGGTACTGGTACTAGTGGATTTAATATTGGACGACATGTAAGATTTGGTAACGCTAACGGTCAGAGATATATTAGACTTACTTTAGACCTTAGAAATGTATTTACCCTTGACATTGAAGTTATCAGGGGTAATAGTTCTAATGGTGGTGAACAACCAGATTTTAATGAAGACCTTAGAATTTTCTTCTCTGGCACTGTTTATGGTTCTAGTGTCGTTGCTCCATATTGGGATACCAGCTTTACCACACTAAAAACTACTACTGTCAGCATTCCTCCCGATAGTAGAAGGGAAAATCAAGTAGTCTATATTTACCAAGCAACTAGTAGTGGGTCTGTTTTTGACCACTATGGTGTTAAGTCTATTACATATGGTGGTGGTGATGACGACTTTTCCCGACATCCTGATGGACACTCTAAAATTCTTGGCATGTCCTTTGATGGTTATCCCATCTACGGTCCGTATGGATACTTTGGGGAAAATAATGCTATACGGAAAGCAGTTCCGTCTTATAGATTTAAAGTTGGTTCTGAAATTGATGGTGCTAGACCAGAAGTTATTACTGCAGAAACTATTACATACACAGTAACAACTTCTGGAGGAAAGTTCTTATATGATGGTTCAGTAACAAATTTCTTAAATCTTAAGAGAGGTAAAACATATATTTTCAATCAGGACGATTCTTCTAATGACGGAAATATATTATTATTTTCTGACGATGAAGATGGGTGGCATCCAACACAAGATGTTGGTGATGTTGGCAATTTGGAGTATCTTTTTAGACATCCAAACTTAAAATTCTATTTGAATGGTTCTGAAGTCACATATGACAATTATGTTGATAACTTTACTACTTCTACAACTAGAGAACTTAGGTTTGAGGTTGCATCTGATGTTCCTAGATTGTTATACACATATTCATATGCAAACGCACAATATGGTGTAAGAAGTATTCAAGATGGATACTTGATGGGTCATTTATATCAGGATTATATTTTTGATGAGGCGGTTGGGGATTTAGATCCTCATAATGGTGCGTATGTCGTTACTCCAGAATATCCGAACGGAACATATGCATACTTCTTAACGGAAGATGATAGCGGCAATCCTTTATTCCCCTATTGTTTTGGACCACAACTTTTCGGTGCTCCATTGTTTGAAGGAGACACTGTTCCTGAACTTATTTCAGAGTTCCCATCTGGTGCCGAAGGAAACGTCATTCTTAATGAAAATGGAGAGGTCTCCTATATTAAGATGACGAAGAATGGGGACGGTTATTTTACTCCCGCAACAGCACAAGTTTTGGGTGGTGAAGGTTCTGGAGCAGAAATTGTACCAGTCGTTCAAACTGTTACAGGATTAACAATATTGAATGAAGGTAGGAGTTTTGCCACTCCACCAACACTTATTTTTGAAGGTGGCGGTGGGCAAGGAGCTCAAGGTGCAGCTGAGATTAATAATCTAGGAAAAATTAATAGAATTGATATTATCGATCAAGGAGATTTTTATCAAGAACCACCATACATTTATATAACTGGCGGCGGAGGAATTGGAGCAAAAGCAGTTGCTAGAGTAGACCAGGGTAAAGTTGTCGATATTGAAGTTGTGGACCCTGGAAATGGATATGTCAATCCTCCAAATATTATCTTCACAAAACTCGTAAACTTAAAGAGAAAAAATAGAGCAAGACAAGCATTTAACTCGGAGATTCAGTACCTAACTGGATTAGTTAAGGACGTAGCAGCTGCAGATGATACCATTTATGTAGATTCGACAGATGCTTTCCCTGGGTCTGGTGAGTTTATCATTAATAATGAAATTGTTTCGTACACTGGAAAGAGCACTGGTAGATTTACGGGTCTTACAAGAGGTACAAATTTCAATTATGACCAAAGAGTTATTTTAGATGCTACTCAGAATGTTGCTGGTGTATCTACGTATCAATTTAACGTTGGTGATAGAGTATTAAGAAGAGTTGAGAGTGCAAATAATAAAGTCGCAAAAGTATATGATTGGAACCCTAATACCAGAGAATTGTTTGTTACATTTGAAATTGATGAACTGGCATTCATTGATGCTGGTATTGCATCTACTGAGGACGCTATTGTTCAATTTGATGCGGGTATTGCCGAAACTGCTGGAAGCGGATTTAATCCCCACACTGTCATTACTTCGGAAGGAGATGAGATTGCATTATTGCAAGCAACTGGAATTACAATTTTAGAAAACAGAGCATTTGAAGATATTGCCGAAAATGATGGTGCGGGTGATGGAATTCCTGACCTCGATAATACTGGTACTGGATATGATGGACAAATCAATCTTGATGGCGGCATTTATAGTTCTCTGTATGGTATTGAGGAAACTCAAGGTGGTCAAAATACCACCCTGTTCCAAGTTGGCGATAGTATCTTAGATGCTACTCCATATCCAGAGCAAAAATATGCAAATATTACTGCTGCTGGTGGATTATCAGAAGGTGTCGAGCACGTTGCTTTAGTTACAATTACCTTAGATAAAACAGTTGGTAATAATGCCAATTATGGAGTAAATGAAATTGTTACAGGAGAAATTTCTGGAGTTAGAGGAACCGTAGTTTCTTGGGATTCTCAATCTGGAGTATTAGTCGTTAAGGATGTTGTTCCGTATAACACAGGTAATGTTAATGTTGGAGTAAATGGATATTTGTATGAATTCTCATCTACAGGCACAGTCGTAGATATTGTAGTTCAGGAATCTGGAACAAACTATTCAGCATTACCAACAATTACTATTGAGAATATTGGGGATATTCAAGCAACTGCTGTTCCTGTTATGACGACTGCTGGTGACCAGATATCATCCTTGACTATCACTAATGGTGGTTATGGATATGTGCAAGAGGTTACTACTGGAGTTCTTCATCCTACTATTGATTTTACTAACGACCCAAGCGATACAACTGGCGCGGGAGCGGCGGCATATGCAATTTTGGGTGGAGAAAAATTAGTAGGAAATGCTGGCGCATCTTATCGCATTAAGAGTGTCTCTTATCAGACAGTTGTACAAACCTCATAAATAGACAAGTAGAGGAACATTGTATCCATAGGAAATGGCAGCTTTACTTACTGATCAATTTAGAATTTTTTCTGCGAAAAAATTTATCAAGTCTTTGGAGGGTCCTGATGCCAACCAAAGTGATGCAGACGCAGGTGAAAATCGAGACAGAGTTTATCTGTTTATTGGAAGACCTCAGTCATGGGACAACGAAAATTCTCCACCTCAGGCGGTAGATTCGTTCTCTCAATTTTCTGATGCATACGATGATATGGTTTCTTTGAAGCGAGTACTCGCTTCTGATACTATTCAAGTTGTTCGTAGAATTGACTGGGTATCTCCAGAACAAACTACGGGTGGACTTGGTTTTACCTATGACATGTATCGTCATGATTATTCTCCTAGTAAGACTGCTTCTTCTGGTGCAACTAAACTGTATGATTCTGACTTTTACGTCGTAAACTCTCAGTATCAAGTATATAAGTGCATTTACAACGGAACATCACCTTCCGACCCCAATGGTAAACCCTCTACTGTAGAACCAACGGGCACATCGACTGCTATTATTACAACGGGTGATGGATATCGTTGGAAGTACATGTATACAATCCCAGTTGCAAGTGTTCTTAAGTTTTTCTCTGGTGATTATATGCCAGTGTTTACTAATGATGCAGTAAGAACAAATGCTGTCGCTGGGGAAATTGACACCGTTGTTATTAACGGTTCTGGTTCTGGTTATAATAATGGAACTTATGATAACGTCTCCATCAATGGAGATGGTACTGGTGGTAGATTATCCATTGTTGTTGATGGTGGTAAAATTATTTCTGCTACCGTTACATCTGGCGGAACAGGATACACTTTCGGAAAAGTTAGTGTAGAGAATATTACTGGAATTGGCACAGGAACTGGTGCTCAAGTTGATGTTATTATTCCTCCTCCTGGTGGTCATGGTTCTGACCCAGTTGTTGAAATGGGCGCGTTCCGAGTTATGATTAATGCTAAACTTTCTTATGATGAAGGTGCAGGTGACTTTCCTATTGATAACGACTACCGTCGTATTGGTCTCATTACAAATCCTCTTAAATTTGGTACTGAAGAACTTATTTCTGATTTGACAGTTTCCGCTGCTAAAGCAGTTATTTTCCCACCAACTTTCCAAGGAAATTATTCCCCAGACGAAATTATTACACAAACTCGTGTTATTGGTGGACAAAACATTACTGCTCGTGCTCGTGTAATTTCTTGGAATCCAACAACAAAGGTTCTTAAGTATTATCAAAACGCGATTGACGGTATCTTCCCAGAAGTTACTGGTACTCAAAATGAATTTGATGGTTCTAACGTTATCAGTGGTGCTACTTCTGGTGCTGCTGGACAACCAGATGTGAACTTCCCTGCAGTTCCAAACACATCGTCTAGAACTATTAACAATACTGAGTACGACTTGGGTATGAGATTTACTTCTGGATATGCAAAACCAGAAATTAAATCAAATAGCGGTGACGTTGTTTATATAGATAATAGAAGAGCAATTAGTCGTGCAAACGACCAAGTAGAAGACATCAAAATCGTAATCGAGTTCTAATGGCACAAAATACCAATCTCAACGTTTCCCCTTACTACGACGACTTCGATAAGGCGAAAAACTTTTATCGAGTGCTGTTTCGTCCTGGTTTCCCTATTCAGGCAAGGGAACTCACCACGATGCAAAGCATCATGCAGAATCAGGTCGAGAGCGTAGGTTCTCACCTGTTTAAAGATGGTGCGATGGTCATCCCAGGTCAAGTAGGCTATGACCTGAGTGTTGATGCTATCATGCTCCAAGCAAATTTCTTGGGTGCTACCGTTGAAGATTATAGAACTCAGTTAAATGGTAAGATTATTGAAGGTCTTACTTCTGGTATTAAGGCAAAAGTCTTGTACAGTATTTCAGAATCTGATTCTGAAAAAGGTTACATCACTTTATATGTTAAGTATATTGAGTCTGGGGGAGAAGAAAATACTCAGACAACATTTAGTAATAACGAGCAATTAGTTACCAATCAAGAGATTACTTTTGGTACGTCTTTGATTGAGATTGGGTCTCCATTTGCACAACTGCTTCCAACCTCTGCGATTCAGGTTGGTTCTGTTGCATATGTTCAGGAGGGTGTGTACTTCATTAGAGGTTTCTTTGTTGATGTTCCTTATCAATACATTCTTTTAGACCAATACGGCACAAATCCTCAATATAGAATTGGTCTAGATATTCTTGAATCTATTGTTACACCTGAAGATGACTCAACACTCAATGATAACGCTGCAGGCACATCTAATTATGCTGCTCCTGGTTCTCACAGATTCAAAATCAGCACAAGATTAACTAAAAAACTATTAACTGATGACGCTGATAAAGATTTTATTGAATTGCTTCGTATCAATGGAAACAGAGTAGAAAATCTTGTTGATAGAAGTGCATATAATGAACTTGAAAGGACAATGGCAACCAGAACTTATGAAGAGTCTGGTGATTATGTTGTTCAGGATTTCCAAATCACCATGAGGGAAAACCTTGATGATGGATTTAACAATGGTGTATATCAACTTAATGAAATTACCAGTGGTGGTGTAGCTGCTCAGGAAAGACTCTATTCGATTGAGATTGGTCCTGGTGCGGCATATGTCAGAGGATATCGTACTAAAACTCTTTCTCCAACATATGTTGATTTGGAGAAACCCAGAGAAACTAATGCCGCACAAAATGCGATTATTCCGTTTGAACTTGGGAACTTTAGTATTGTAGAAAATATTTACGGATTCCCCAATTTTTCTGGCACGTCTATTAGTAGTGCATACCAGACTTTAGAATTGCGTGATGGATTTACAGCAACTCCTGGAGTTGCTGGCGGTAGTATTATTGGTTATGCTAGAGCAGCGTCTCTGGAGTTTTATCAAAATCCAGATAATGCATTCGGAAATACTGACGATCAATATAAACTGAACGTCTTTGATGTTCAAATGTTCACTGTAATGGAATTATCTAGCAGTGTTACGATTTCTGCAGGTTCCATTATCAAAGGTGCTTCTTCTGGTGCAACTGGACTAGTTGTTGATGCAGAATCTGCTGATGACCATATTCAGGTATATCATGTCACAGGTGCATTTGAAGATGGTGAAATGGTATCTGTTGATGGTATTAATCTTGATACCATTGAAAAAGTATATAACTACAAGTATTCTGATGTAAGGCAAATTGTTACGAGAGACGAATCTACTCAAGCAATTGAGTTTACATCAGATGTTGTCTTACAGGATGAATTGGTAATTCAAGGTCTATCCTTTACCTACAGTGATACTAGTGCAGATATTGTAACTGTAGACACTATTAGTAGTGCAGATGCACTTAGAACTGAAGGTACATATTCTGTTACTACATTTACTACCGATGGTAGTGGTTTTGGTGCCGAGTTCTCCATCGATGTTGATGGAACTGGTGCGGCAACCGTTACTGTTGTGAAGGGTGGATTTGATTATATTGTAGATGAAACTATTACCGTTGCTGATTCGCAACTCGGCAGCGGTGGTGCTGCTAGTTTGACCTTTGATGTTGCATCTGTTGGACAAACTATTACTGGACTGAATTCTAATTTCTCTGCAGACCTTAGACCTGGAGATAGAATTTATTTCAGTAAAACCGAATATGTTGATGTTGACTATGTAACTCCAACCAATTTAACTGGAACTGGAACGAACGTCATCTTTAATTATCCTGCTCAAATTGTAAGAGTTACCGAACCCCCATCAAATGCTCCTACTCCTGGAGATTACAATACTTTAGTTAGATACAGAGGTCAATTATCTGGCAATAACGATAACTCAGATTTGCTGAGTGCAATGCCAAAACCATACATCAAGAGTATTTCTGACGAGTCTATGACTGTTAGAAGAACTTTCGATGGACAGACGGTATCTGCAAACTCCGTTTCTATCACTCTTCCTGAAAACGAACAATTTGCAGCAATTTCAAATGTAAATTACACATTTACTGTGCTCGGTGGTTCAAATGTTGACTATCCAGTTGGTAGCATTCTTCCAATTGAAACTGCTGATACAGGTGCTTTAGGATATACTAGTTTTACTTCTTCCGATAGAACTACTATTCAGATTAACAATCTGACGAGTATCACTTCCATCAAAGTGACTGCGACAATTTCCAAAAACGTCACTCAGAGAAAAACAAAATCTTCTCAAGAGATGTTTGTCCTGAAGGTTAATAAGTCTATCAAGAATTTAGACAAGCAAAATTATAATCTCTCATATTTAAATATCTATGGTACTAGAATTGAGGATAGAGAAATTTCTCTTGGACTTAAGGATGCATACCAACTACACGCAGTCTATGAGTCTTTAGATGATAGTGACCCCGTAATTCCTTCTGTCACTTTGGTAGAACCCAAATTCTTCGCAGTTGGAACTATTGTCACTGGCAAAACTTCTAAATCGCGTGCTAAAGTAGTTGAATTTGCTTCTGGATCTCTCAAGTTATCGGTTATCTACATAAGTGGGCAATTCGCTCTTGGTGAAACAATCACAGGTCTTGATAGTAATGGCGAAGAGTTAACTGGTATTATTAACGATGCTGACGGTTCTGTAGTTGCTGGTTCTAAGGTTGTTACCGATAGATATTATCTTGAAAGTGCTCAGACAGGATTTATGTATGATTGCTCTAGAATTGTACGTAGAAAAGGAACTGCCACACCTATTAGAAAGTTAAAGGTAGTCGTTGATTATTATAGTCATTCTGCAACTGGTGATTACTTTGGAGGTCAATCCTATCTTGATACAGATTACGAAGATATTCCCATTTATGATGGCAAATATCTTCCAGATTATCTTGATTTCCGCCCTGGTGTTAAGAATCTCTTCTCTGGAGTCGGTAGTGTCGCCTCTCCTGCGTATGTAAATTGCTCTACATTCGACTTCAAATCTCGCGTCTTTAACGTTAGTGGCACACCAACTGCAACTGTATTTGATATTCCCAAGTTGGATAGCGATTTCCGCTGTGACTATGATTGGTATCTAGCAAGAATCGATAAATTATATTTGACTGAAGAAGGCGAGTTCCAAGTTACTAAAGGTAAATCTGCTGAAGAACCTGCTGAACCAGATAATCTTCAGAATGCTATGCTTTTAGCAGTTCTCAGACATCAACCATATGGTTTTGACCCTGAGAGAGACGTTACAATTGAAAAGTCTGATAACAGACGCTACACCATGCGTGATATTGGTAAAATTGAAAAAAGACTTGATAACGTTGAATATTACACTTCTCTCAGTCTTTTAGAAACCGATACATTTGGATTAGATATTACTGATTCTACAGGAAATAGTCGTCTTAAGAATGGATTCTTTGTCGATGACTTTACTAATCAATCTAAGTCTGCGTTGAGTCTGGAAGATTTTAGTGCATCTTTAGATTTTCTTGAGGGTGCTTGTCACCCATCTCATTACACGACAAATGTTTCTCTAACTCTCAATACTACATTGTCGTCCAATATTCAAGAGACTGGTCCTATTATCACTCTTCCATACTCAGAATTGTTGATTATCGATCAACCTTATGCATCTCGTGTTGAGAACGTCAACCCATTCAACGTCTTTACCTATATTGGTCGCATTGACCTAACTCCAGCGTCGGATGATTGGATTGATACTAGGAGAGTTCCAGCACGGGTTACAAATATTGAAGGTAATTTTGAATCTACACTGCGCGAGCAGGGTGCTGGAAATGATGGTTTTGCACCTATTCAATGGGGTGCATGGAGAACAACTTGGACTGGTAGAACGAGTAGTAGTAGAACTTTCCGTTCTGGTCGCGGTTCTAGTTGGGGAAGAGGAAGAGCAGTTGATAGACAAACAACAGTAACAACAACTAGAAGGCAACGTAGAACTGGTATTAGAACTCGGGTTGTTCCTAGAATCGATAATGTTTCTCAAGGTGACAGCATTATTGCAACCACCAGCATTCCTTGGATTCGTTCCAGAAATATTCGTTTTGACTGTGCTCGTCTCAAACCAAGAACAAGTTTCTACGCTTTCTTCGATGGTAAAAAGATTGACGATTACATCACACCAAAACTGATTGAACTTATCAAAGACCCAACTGTTGATAGCAGAACTAACTCAACACCTTTCGTTGTTGGTGAAACTATTACTGGTTTGACCAGTGGTTGTAAGTTGCTTTGCCTGTCGCCAAATAATTATTATACGTGGAGTCCTTATACTGACGAAGAACTTCCTGCGTCATATTCTTCCACAACTAATGTTTTGAATATTAACGTGCTTACCATGGCAAAGCAAGCAGAAGGTAAGTATTATGGTAATATTCAGGTTGGCGAAATTCTTGAAGGTGAGTCGGGTGCAAGAGCAGTTGTTGCAAATAGAAGACTTATTTCCGACAGATTAGGTCAATATAGAGGAAGTTTCTTCATTCCCGATCCTAGTAATAATGCCAATCCAAGATGGAGAACTGGTACAAGAACAATTCGTTTAACTACCAATGAAAATGATAGTCGTTTAGCAGGTGCAGTAGATTCATCTGCTGAAGTTGAATATCAAGCTGCTGGTACTTTAAACACCCTTAGAGAAAATATTCTTGCTGTTCGTAATGCAGACATTGTACGCGACACAGTAACCCAGAGAAGAACACGTCGTACTACCAGAACAACTACTCGTCAGGTTGGTTGGTGGGACCCTCTTGCACAATCGTTCCTTATTGAAGAGGAAGGTGGTGTATATGTTACTTCCGTCAATGTATACTTCAGTGCAAAGGATGATAATATTCCAATTTCCATGCAAATTCGTACAATGGAAAATGGATATCCTACCGCAACTATTCTTCCATTCTCTGATGTAACTATTACACCAGACAACATTCAAACATCTGAAACTGGTGCTATTGCAACTAAGTTTACTTTTGCCGCACCAGTTTATATTCCTCAGTCTGTTGAACATTGCTTTGTTCTGTTCTCCGACTCCAATGAATATAAAGTATGGATTTCCAGAATGGGTGAGATTGATATTTCTGGAGACAGAACTATCTCGGAGCAACCATATGCGGGTGTTCTGTTCAAGTCTCAGAACGCAACTACTTGGACTGCCGACCAGTATGAAGATATGAAGTTCCAGCTTTATAGAGCAGAATTTGATACTACTACAACATCCACCATTGTTCTTAACAATGCAGAACTTGATTTAGGTAATAATGGTCAACTCAGGTTGTTAAATGATCCAATTGAAACATTTAAACCAGAACTGCAGTTGGTTTTAAACTCCACAACTGCTAATTTCACAATTGGTGCTAGAGTTTATCAAAAAACTACCTTAGCAGAAGGTACAATTATCGACTTTACAGAAAGTGCTGGTGGAAATATATTGACAATTAATGATATTTCTGGAGTCTGGCAACAAGGTTCTGACACTGGTGGTGTAATTACTAACAGAGTTGTATCTTCTAAGACGATTGCAACAATGGTTGTTACTGGTGCTAGCGGCGACTTTATTGTTGGAGAAACAATTACTGGTAATAGTGCAAATGCTCCTACAGCAGAAGTTATTACTTGGGATAGTGGGACTAATACACTGACACTCCGTTATGTTTCTACCAACTTCACTCCTAGTACAGAAACTATTAATGGTGATGAATCTAGTGTAAACGCAACTGTTTCTACTATTACATATTCTGGTGATGCAACTGAAGGTTCTCCCTTAGATGTAAGTGACATTTTTGTAAGCACTTCGCCAACATATACCAGTGGGCAAAGAAAGATTAGAATCAGGCATCAAAATCATGGTATGCATGATGTTGATAATAACGTTGTTATTAGTGGTGCTAAGTCGGAAGTTGGTGATACATATCTAACATCTTCAATTTCTGCATCCGATACTTCCATTTCTGTTAATGATGCACTTGCATTCCATACTAGAATCAATGGCGGTAATGTTGGCACATCGAATACTGGTTTTATTAAGATTGGAAATGAAATTATTTCTTACTCTGGAATTAGTGGAGATGGAAAAACAATCACGGTATATGAAAGAGGTGTTGGTTCTACGACAGCTGTTGCTCACGCAGATGAGTCTGTAGTTGAATGTTATAACTTGGATGGTATTCCTTTGACAGAGATTAATAAAACTCATGCTGGTATTACCACTCCAACACTTGATAGTTACGATATTCCTACAACATCTATCGCAACTCTTGGCATTAATTCTGGTGGTGATAATGTAGTTGCAACGCAAAATATTCAATTTGAAATTCTTGCTCCACAATTACAAACACTTGTTATGCCCAAGACTTCAGTTCAGGCAAGAGTTAATACGGTATCTGGCACATCGATTAATGATGGAGAGACTGTAACACAAAATTCGTTTGTGAACGATGGGTTGTTCTCTGACATTCTGTTGTCTGATGATAATTATTTTGAGTCTCCAAGACTGATTTGCTCTAAAGCAAATGAAGATGCCGAGTTGAATGGTGCGAAGTCTTTCCGATTGGACATTGCTTTATCCAGTGAAATTTCTACGTTATCACCAATTTTCGATACCGATAGAATGTCTATTACAACTATCAGTAATAGGATTAACAATCCAGCAAATCCAAATACTGCATTATTAGCAACAGGTGACGCACACGATGCTGTTTACATCAGTAAAGTTGCAACGTTGACAAATCCATCATCTTCTATTAAATTGTTATTTGCGGGATTCCGCCCACCCAATACATTCATTAAACCTCTATATAGAGTGTTACCAAAAGGTTCTACTGAATCGATTGAGTCTCTCGGTTTTGAATATTTCCCAACAGCGGATGCATCAATTCCAGGAACAAGTGATTTGGAAGAATATTTTGATTATGAATATGAAGTATCTGGATTAGATTTCACACAATATCAAATCAAGATTCTGTTTGTATCTGCCAATCAGGCATATACACCAATTATCAAGGACCTCCGTGCAATTGCTCTTGCAGTATAATGAAACAACCAGTTGAAGGACATGACAGTTGGTATCGAAACTCTTCAGGGAGTTTCGATAACTCTAATAAAAGTGAATATGAAAAATATATGTCTGCCTACAAAGCTAGACAACAAGAGCAAGAACAAAAAGAGGCTTTACAAAAAGATGTTTCTCAGTTAAAATCTGAGATGAGTGATATTAAGTCTCTCTTACTAACGTTAGTACAAAATCAAGAAAAAACATCATGACAATTGAAAAAGTTTCTCAAGAAGAAATGCTCGCCCAATTTCAAGAGCGTCTTCAAAATATTGTAAGTGAAAATCAAAAACTTGCAGCAAAGATTAAAGAAAATGAAGTGACCGCTTTGAAACTTCAAGGTGCGATTGAAACACTTCAATATTATGGTGCTGGCGGTGAAGAAGAAACCGCATCTCATCCTCCAGATGAGGAAGTAGCGGAATAATTACTTGAGGGACGAAAGTCCCTCTTTTTTATTGCATATAAATAACTTGGAAGCGTAATCTCTCACCTTTTCGGGAATGGCAAATAGAATTCAGTTAAGACGTGGCTCGGCTACGCAGTGGAGTAATGCAAACCCAACTCTAGCTCAAGGCGAGTTGGGAATCGAACTTGATACAGGTCGTATCAAAATCGGTGATGGTGTTACTGCATGGAACTCATTAAGGTATGAGAGACCAATTGAATCTGTGTCGGCAACTGCTAACACATTAGTTCAACGTGATGCCGATGGAAATTTTTCTGCAGGAACAATTACCGCTTCAATTATTGGTAATGCGTCCACTGCAACGAGATTATCTTCAACCAGACAGATTCAGTTAGCGCAAGACGTTACTGGTTCTGGTGTTTTTGATGGTTCTTCTAACCTGACAATTAATACCGTTCTTGGATTGGTTGCTTCACTACCCCACTATGATGGCACCGATACCTCTAGTGGCACATATACAAAAGTTGTAGTTGATTCTAAAGGTAGAATTACCAATGCTTCAAATCCAACAACTATTCAAGAGTATGGTCTTGATGGGACAGTTGTTGGACAATCTGCTCAACCATACGATAATGACTTAACATCTATTACCAATCTTGCTGATGGTTCCGCTGGTTTCGGTTTGATTACCAGAACTTCTACAGGTAATATTACAGTTAGAGATATTGTATCTGCTTCTAACTTACGCATTCTCGTTGATAATGGTGATGGTATTAATGGCAATCCTGAAATTGATTTAGCAAATACTACAGTTGTTCCCGACCCAACAACATATTCTCAGGGTCTTTATAACACAGAAAGTCTTACATCTGTAACTTCTACTGGTCCAAATGGAGAACCAGTAGGTACTGAGACTGTCAATGCTGTTAAATTTACTGTTGATAAGTACGGTCGTCTTCAAAGTGCTACAAATGTGCCCATTGCTACTGCTCGTGAGGGTAGTAAGTATGCTACATACAATGCTGGGGCAACTTATTCCCGATATGACATCATCGAAGAAGGTGGTAACGTCTATCAAGCCATTCAAGATATTCTTGCGGGCGCTGGTGCCCCAGCTCATACTGATAGCAGCGATACTGGAGGATGG
>Ga0181592_10000284_pt1 | contig 38034 bp, 39 predicted proteins | sample 071ome_20_FD_133755 | JGI IMG/M metagenome (GOLD analysis project Ga0181592, IMG submission 133755) | Coastal salt marsh microbial communities from the Groves Creek Marsh, Skidaway Island, Georgia - 071412BT metaG (megahit assembly) | ecosystem: Environmental > Aquatic > Marine > Intertidal...
ACACCGAGGGAAACAAGTCCTGCCGATCAGGGAACCGTAGCCAACACCCGACCGACACCACCGCTATTAACGGTATCCAAGATTCACCGGTTCCACGCCTAAGCGCTTGGCCGATCAACACCCGCGAGCGTTGCCGCGTCGCGTGCGTCACTGCCTGATTCCCCGTTGCTATTCGCGGTGCCGATCATGCGCGAGCCGAAAAGCGACGCGCAATCAAAGCACCAAGGGGCGAGGGCAAGTGATCCCGTGGTGGAGCGGGGGGCACCCGTCGATCATAACCCCTTGGGGGCGCGTCGGTCAGTCCGCTCACCTATGGCGCGCGGTAAACAGGGGGGGTAGGGACCGAGCGGGGTGGCCACCCGCCCCAGCCCTTAGGTATTGCGTATATCGCAACCCAAATTTTGACCCTTTTTATCTACACAACCCCTTACTCAGTTAAATTAGCTAAAATCCCGATATATTGACTTGTATGTGTTCACGCGTTAGCATCTGAAGCCATGAGCAGACAACTGTACAAAGCGATTGACCCCGAGAAGGTAGACAAACCGATTTTGTCTCCTGCGGACATGCTTGCTATCGAGGAAGACCCGAGCAAGATGGAGACGCTCGCCCGGATGTTGGGCGCAGTTAACCTCGACAACCTGTTCAGACACATGCAAAACCCAACGATCAACCCGATGGCCCGGATCGAGTTCCAAAAAATGCTAAATAAGCTGGGAAGACTTGAGCCGGATACTAAAGCGGAAGTCGGCAACGGTGGACCCCAAGTGGTCATCAATATCACCCGTGCCAAAGACCGAGACGATGCCATCACCATCGAAGGTCAGGCCATAACAGATGCTCCATGAAGTTAATTTCGAGGTCATAGCGTCCCTAGACGAGTTCTTCTACTCGAATAAGTTCATTTCTTTAGCCGTTGGACCGGTCGGATCGACCAAAACGACCGCCGGTATTATGAAAATCCTGCACCACGCTGCTATGATGGCCCCGTGTAAGGATGGAAAACGCCGAAGTCGCTGCATATGGGTGCGTAATACGCGAGAACAGCTGCGCGATACGTCAATTCCGGACTTCCTCAAGTGGATTCCGGACGGTGTGATGGGGTCTTTCCTCAAAACTGAGTACAAATTCGTCGTTTCTGTGGGTGAAATTGAGTGCGAAGTGCTGTTTCGCGGCCTAGATGACGCGAATGACGTGCGAAGACTGCTGTCTTTGCAGGCTAGTTTCATCATTTTTGACGAGTTTCGGGAGATTCACCCCGATATTTATAACGCCGCGCAGGGTCGTGTGGGCCGTTATCCGGACAAAATGATGAACGGAGTGGGCTGTGTAACGGACGAAAATAAGCCAAATGCACACATTTGGGGGATGACGAACCCCCCGGACATGGACACTTTTTGGGAAACGCTGCTCACGGAACCCCCAGATAACGTCCATGTCACGATTCAGCCGTCGGGGTTAAGTCCTGAAGCCGACTGGACGAGGTTTCTCCCCGATGATTATTACGACAACCTAGCCCAAGGGAAGACTGAGGACTGGATTGACGTATATATCAACGCCAAGTTCGGTAAATCTCTGTCGGGGCAGCCGGTATTTCGTTCCTTTGACCGGTCTGTTCATTGCGCAGAGAACCAAATAAGGCCGCTCTTCTCCGACAATCCTCTCATAATCGGAGTTGACGCAGGGCTTACCCCGGCGGCTGTCCTAGGTGAAGTTGCATACGATGGGCGTCTCGTTATTTACGACGCGAAAATCTCCGACGGTATGGGCGCGTTACGGTTTGTGCGGGAAGTCATAAAACCCCTACTGGTTAACAAGTTCCCCAGTAGACGAGCCGTCGTTGTCATCGACCCGGCAGCGTTTCAGCGTGTCCAGACGGACGAGCGCACGGTTGCCGATATATGGCGTAACGAAGGGTTCATGGTTAAACCCGCGAAGACGAACAGTGTTGCCGCGAGGATAGCTGCGGTAGACAAGTACCTGACCCGAGTGATCGACGGGAAGTACGGACTGGTCCTAGACCCCGTTGATGCGTCGCCGCTTGTAATGGCGTTGGCAGGCAAATATCGTTATAAAATAAATACGAAAGGTGTTCGAGACGAGAACCCAGAGAAGTCTCACCCGTGGTCCGATGTTGCAGATGCGTTCCAGTATTTGTGTCTTCATGCAGACGGGGGTGAAGTTTTCGGGAACTCAACGCAGTACGAACAGCGTCGTGAAGTCGTGCGTGTTTCGTCCGGGGGCTGGACTTAATGTGTTGACGAGTTAACAGATAAACGCTATCGTACTTATAATATCGCATATGTGAGATGATAACTATGGCACTGGGTCCACAACTTATCCCCGTGGCACGTGCCTCAGACCTTGAGGCGGCTGCCAAACGCGAGTCTGCTGCGAAGCAGAGCACACCTCTGATTCAGGGGCTGTCTGCTCACGTCCGTCGTCGCTGGGAGGTCATGCGTGACCACCACAACCAAGACATCGAACCGCGTCTCGCGAGTTGTGTCCGTGCAAGGAACATGGAGTATGAACCAGACAAGATCGCTGAAATTCGCGCACATGGTGGCTCGGAAATCTTTATGGGGATTGTTTCTACTAAGTGCCGCACTGCTACTGCATGGTTGCGCGATACGCTTCTAGGCACCGGCGCTGACAAGCCTTGGTCCATTTCACCGACACCAATCCCCGAAGTAGCTCCCGAGGTCGTGCAGAACTTGCAGCGGATCATGGAGCAGAACCTCGCGCTGTATTATTCACAGGGTAACGAACAGTTAGCTCCGGAAGAGCTTCGTCAGCTGGCGAACGGTATGAAAGATACCGCGATGCGCCAGATGAAAGAGGAAGCCGAGAAACGCGTTGATCGCATGGAGCAGAAGATGGAAGACCAACTCACCGAAGGTGGGTTTGTCAAAGCTCTGTTTGATTTCACCAACGACGTTGCGACGTTCCCGTACGCTATTCTTAAAGGCCCAATCCCTCGCAAACGCAAATCGATGAAGTGGATGGACGGCGGTCTAGGCACGGTTGAAGTGCTGCGAGACGAGTGGGAGCGAGTAGACCCGTTTAAGTTCTACTGGGCACCTTGGGGCGATGATATTCAATCCATGCCCATTATCGAACTGCACCATCTAACCCGTGACGATGTGGAAGCGATGTTAGGGGTTGATGGTTATGACGAAGCAGCACTTCGTTCTATATTGGCTGATTTCGGTTATTCTGGCTTCACTTGGCTGGACCATGACGATAGTGACTACGAAGACGCTACTGGCCGTGATTTTGACGATGCTGTCTCTGATATAGTTGCAGCAATTCAACTCTGGGACTCGATTCCCGGCGACATCCTTCTTGAGTGGGGGATGAGCGAAGAAGAGATTGACGACCCCCACAAGTCGTATCCGTGTGAAGTGTGGATGATTAACAACACTGTTGTTAAAGCCGTGCTGAACTACGATCCTTTGGGTCGCAAACCGTATTACCTCACTTCCTTCGAGAAGGTTCCCGGACGGATCGACGGCAATGGGGTAGCCGACCTTTGTATGGACGCGCAAAACATGTGTAACGCTGCTGCGCGCGCCCTTGCAAACAACATGGGCATTAGCTCCGGCCCACAGGTCGGCGTTAATATTAGTCGCTTGCCTGCTGGGGAAGACATTACCCAGATGCACCCATGGAAGATTTGGCAGTTCCGCCAGTCTGACTACAACGACGCTTCTCCACCCATTCAGTTCTTCCAGCCGAACTCAAACGCGGCTGAACTAATGGCGGTCTTCGAGAAATTCATGGGCCTCGCTGACGAGGTTTCAGGTATCCCGCGTTATATGACCGGGCAACACGTACCGGGTGCGGGTCGCACCTCGTCGGGTTTGTCTATGCTTATTTCTAACGCAGGTAAGAGCATTAAACAGGTAATCGGTAACATCGACCACGATGTGTTAACGCCGATGCTAGAACGTCAATACCAGCGTAACCTTCGTTACTCTGACGATCCGGACTTGATTGGTGATGTACAAATTGTTGCACGAGGTGCGATGTCGCTTGTTGTTAAAGAAGCTGAAGCTGTCCGTAAGACTGAGTTCCTCCGTCTTGTACTGGAAAGCCCTGTTGCACAGCAAATTGTTGGCCCTACGGGTACGGCTGAACTACTCCGCGACTTGGCGAGCAATCTCAACACCAATATTGACCGTTTGGTCCCTAGCCGCGAAGAGCTTCAGCGCCAGCAAGAAATGGCTCAACAACAGGCTATGATGCAGCAGCAGATGATTGCGGCTCAGGAATCAGCAAATTTACAAGAAGATGGGTCGCAGCAAGGTGGGCGCGAAAGCAACTACATTAGCGCGAAGCCAAATGGACGATAACGCACGTATGTGTTGACACGTTAACATGTGTGGGATAACTTAACACTATGATAGACCTCAATTCTATCGACAAGCAGCAGGTGAGAGCTTTGCTGCGACTTAAAGAGGCTGGCAGCGATAAGCTGTTAGAATTTTTTAAGGACGAGATAGACCGGGGTACGCAGAAACTGGTCAAGGCAACCGACATGGTAGAAATCCACCGGATGCAAGGGCGAGTAGAAGCATACGAAGATTTACTGAGGGCGATTGAAGAGTCGGCCAAGGTAGCAAACCGCTCTTAGGAGCAAACCTAAGCACACCATTACGTGTGTAGCATACCCTCGGGACGCTAGATACAGAGTTGGTGCTTTAAGGAGAAGCATATGGCATTGCCAAAACAGGTGCAGGCACAGCTTGCGGAAGTGGAAGAACTTGAGAAAACGCTGACAGCCCAGCCCGAGACGAAGGAAAAGAAGGCCAAAGAGCCGGAAGTTTCTGAAGAAGCGGAGTTGGATACCGAGGCGGAAGTAACAGACGAAGCGGAAGAAGCACCCGAACCTGAAGAAGCAGAGCCAGCTGACACGTCACCGACGGACGTAGAGGACGACTATAAGCAGAAGTACAACACCCTACGGGGCAAGTACGATGCGGAGGTTCCCAGACTTCACCAACAAGTCAGGGAGTTGACAACGCGTTTAGACAAACTCTCGAAAGAGAAAGACGCGAAGCCAGCTGAGCCTACAAAGGCGAAGGAGAAAGTCAGTTATGTGACCGATGCAGATCGGGCCGAGTTTGGCGAAGAACTGATCGACGTTCAGCGTCGTGTTGCCAAAGAGGTAGCTCAAGACTACGAGGACCGCTTTGAACAACAGGAGGCAATTATCCGGGACTTGCAGGAACGTCTGCAAAAAACGGGTAACGAAGTCGGCGAGATGAATTTCGCAACCCGCCTACACAGGTTGGTTCCGGATTTCGCCGAAGTCGACGCAGATGAACGTTGGGTGGCTTGGTTGAATGAGTATGATCCTATGCTCCGAGACCAGCGACGAGTTCTAGCTCAGGAGGCATTTAACACCGGCGACGCAGAAGCAGTTGCACACTACGTGAAACTCTTCAAACAAACCCTCGCAGAACCGGAAGTTGAGTCCCCCACACGAGCAAAACGTCAGCGAGAGCTTGAAAAGCAGGTTACGCCGAACCGTTCCGCTACTTCCGTTAAGTCGAATGGGTCTGCTGCGAAAATCTACACTGAACGAGAAGTTCAGGGGGGTTGGAACAAGATTCGAGAACTGACTAAACGCGGAGATTATGCTGGGGCGGAAAAACTTGAAGCTGAACTAACTGCTGCATATCTTGAAGGCCGTGTACGAAACTAACCTCCTCGATAGCAGCTGTTCAAACCGACTTATGATCTAGGAGGCCCAAAATGGCTGCTGTTTTCCCCGTACAAAGCTCTGGAGCTTTTGATACCAATCCGTCTTACTCTGGCGGTTTTATTCCTCAGCTGTGGTCTGGCAAGCTGAACGCTAAGTTCTATGCCAACACCATGTTGACTGAGATTTCCAACACTGATTGGGAAGGCGAAATTAAAAACCAAGGCGATACGATCCGTATCCGCACTGCGCCGTCAATCACTATCAGCGACTACGTTGCTGGTGCTGGTTTGGGTACTGCTGAAGTGCCTACCCCAATCTTCACTGACATGCAGATCAACAAGGCGAAATCGTTCAACGTTCAAGTCAACGACGTGTTAGAGCACCAAGCTGACATGGACCTTATGAACATGTTCACCGAAGATGCTGCTAAGCAGTTGAAAATCGCAATCGAGAACGAGTGTTTCTTCAACTGGTTCGTAACTGAAGGCGCAGTAGCTGCTAACGGCGGTGCAACTGCTGGTGCTCTGTCTGCTGGTTACAACCTTGGTACTGACGCTGCTCCGATTGACGAAGCAACTCCCGGCAACGTTCTGAAGGCGATCCTTCGTATGTCTGCTGCTCTTGACGAGCAAAACGTCCCTGAAGAGGGTCGTTGGTTGATCCTTACCCCGTACGAGCGTCAGCTGCTTATGCAAACTGACATCGCACAGGCTTACTTCACTGGTGATGCGTCTTCGACCATCCGTACCGGCAAGATCGGCATGTTGGACCGCTTTGAGGTCTACGTGTCTAACTTGTTGCCAAAAGGTGAAGCAGGCAAAGCGCTGGTTGCAGGTCTTTCTGCTACTTCCAGCGGTGCGACTGTATCGGGTGCAGGTACTCGCCGCATGATGGTTGCAGGTACTAAGCACGCTTGTGCTTTCGCCTCGCAAATCAGCAAGACTGAGCCTCTGCGTAACCAGAACGACTTCGGTGACATCGTCCGTGGCCTAACTGTCTACGGTCGTAAGGTACTGAAGCCTGAAGCTCTGGTAACTGCGCTGGTTGGTTCTGCGCCTTAATAGCCACTTGGCAGGGGGGCTTCGGCCCCCCTAACAACCCATAGGAGGTTATTATGGACGTATTTGAACTAATCAACGCCGTCGGAGCGGAGTTGGTTGCCAATAAGGCAATCGCTAAGCAGGCAGACGGTACACGCGTAGTTGTGGCTCAAGTAGTCGGCGATGCAATGGTTTTAACGGCTGAAGGTGAAGAAATGGCTAAGGCTGCGAAGCCAGCGCCCAAACCTGCGGCTAAGACTGCTAAATCAAAGACGACGAAGGCCGCTGCTGCACCCACACCTGAAGAATAAGGGGGCTAGCAATGTCTACCGTTAAGGTCATCGACGTAATCAGACGGGTCGAGGATGTGCTGCAAGACAGCAACATTCGCTGGCCGCGTACTGAATTACAAAATTGGATGAACGAGTCGTATCTTGCGATTACGCTTGCTCGTCCTGACGCAAACGCAAAGTCCGGTACTTTTACGTGCTCCGCAGGAACGCGCCAAGTGCTGACTAAAGCTACCGCTGACGGAGGTTATCCGTCTGCATTGCGGCTGTTGGACGTAACTCGTAACATGGCATCCACTTCAAGCTACAGGGTTATCCGCCTTGTATCTCGTAGTGTGCTAGACGACCAACGTCCGGGGTGGCACGCTGAGACCGGCACGGTGAACATTCAGCACTTCACCTTCGATCCCCGCCAGCCGAAAGAGTTCTTTGTGTACCCTCCGGCAACAGAGTTGGCCGAAGTCGAAGTTGTCTACACTGACTCTCCCGGTTCTCATACTCTTAGCGAGAGCGATCTCGATCCTGAAGGTTCAAACACAGAAGTCATCAAGTTGGACGACATCTACACGTCCCCAATCATCGACTGGATTCTGTATCGTGCGTACTCGAAGGATGCTGAGTATGGTGCTAACGAGCAGCGCGCTCAGGCGTCTTATGCTGCGTTTAACGCCGCGATCAGTACTAAGAACCAAGTAGATGCAGCTGTTGCACCTGCTAACTTGAGCAAGGTGACGTAACATGGCAGTCGCGTGGGCTAATTTCTACCCGTATATTCAGCCCCACCTACCGGGCTGCCCGGAAATCGTCATCGAAAATCATCTGCGGGAAGCTGCATCTGAGTTTTGTAAGCTAAGTCAAATTTGGCGATACGACATCGACAAGGACTATACGAGCCGTAATACGGCGGAATACGACATTGAGGTTCCAACTCGTACGGTACTTGAGGACATCCTGATCCTGTATTTGGATGGCTTGCCTATCAAGCAAGTGTCGGATCGTCACTTTGATCTACCTAGCCTTTACGAAAACTCTCGCCCTACGGCGTTCAGTTTGTACCAAGACTCGCAGATTAGGTTCTACGCAACACCAGATGGTAAGTACGAGTTTGAAGGCGTAGCCGTCATCAAGCCGTCCTCTACTGCGATTGACGTAGAAGATTTTATCTACGAAACCCATGGGCGCTCTATCGCTTGCGGGGCAATCTACCGCTTGGCGATGATTCCAGCCAAGGAGTGGACCAACCCTGAGCTAGCTACCTACTACCGTGCAGAGTTCTACAAGCACGCTGCGGATGCTCGAAGCCGAGATACGCGCGCGTCTGGTCAGACTGTGAAAATGGTGGGTTTTGACAAGGCATCGACGCGTAAGGGGATATAATGGCTAACATATTCAAATACGTTCAAGGTGATACCGGCCCGCAAATTCGCGTGACGCTAACCAACGAAGACAACGATGAGCCGGTCGATCTAACATCGGCGACGGTTACGTTGCACTTCAGGGAAGCAGGCGCTGACACGGTGCTGTTTTCGCGCGAGTTCTTTATCAACCCTGAGACAGCAACAAACGGTATTGCCGTGTTGCAGTGGGACGAAGGCGACCTAGAGGTCGAAGCTGGTTCTTACGAAGGGGAGATCGAGGTTCTTCGCGGTAACGGTGTTCGGGAAACCTTGTACGAGAAATTGAAGTTCAAAATACGTGAGGACTTCGCGTGAGGTTAAAGTCTGTCGAACTTGTTAACGCGCTAAAGGCTGCTTTCGAGCAGCTTCAGGTGCTGACGCAAACATCGGTAAACATTAACCAGAACGTTATTAAGGCGGAGCAGGGGGAGTTCCTCTTGTTCGCCAAATACTTCGATACGATCTCAGTTGAGGACGGTAGTCGTCCGTCAGACGAGATGGTCTTTGAGTTCTTCAAGACGCTTACAGATGACACAGGAGTGGCTGAAAACGCGACCAACGCGTTCTTCAAAGTCGCCGCTGACTACGGCTATATTCTTGACGACCAGCGTTGGAGCTTCATCAAAGGGGCTTTTGATGAAGTTTCGCTTGGCGACGGAATAGACACCAAAGCCGTTGGTAAAGCGCTGCAAGACATTTCAGCCGCGTTAGACGCCCCGGCCAAGCATATTGGTAAGCCCGCCGTTGCCGATGGCGTAAATCTCGCGGGCGACGTTATTGTAAAAATCACCGAACTTGGCAAAATTGATGTTCCATTGGTCGCGGAAGAGCATTATTATGCTCTAGGTAAGCCGCTAGAAGATGTGTTTGTTCTCGGAGAGGCACATTTTGTGGCGGTTTCCAAGCCACTGGAAGACGCAGTCCAAGGGTTTGAAGACCACGTCTTTATTTTCACCAAGAAGGTAAAAGAAGACACGTTCTCCGCTACGGAAGAACTCGCTAAGGATTTTTGGCGGCCACTTGCAGACTCCTACTCCTTGTCAGACGGCCACTCGTTAGAGCCGGGCAAGGTTCTGTATGATGTCGTGGCAGGGGTAGGAGACCAAGCATTTATCTTCGCTAAGAAGGTAGCCGGAGACATCACCTCCGCCGCCGACCAAATCAACACAAAAGGGTTTGGTAAGGCGCTAGAAGATGTTTCGGTATTCTCGGAAGCCCATCACTACGACATGGGCAAACCTCTTACAGACACATACAGCGTCCTCGAAGCGCATTCCCTCGAACCCGGTAAGGTGTTCGCGGATAGCGTAAATGGTATCGAGGACTATGTTTGGTTGCTTACTAAGAAGGCACCGGATAACCCTGTAGGGGCCGCAGATCAGATCAATACGTTCTCGGTGGGCAAAGCCTTCGCCGATAACGGCTATTTATCGGACACCATCAACACAATCTATTTTGACAAAGCTCCCTCAGATGCACCGGTTGCGACCGATGAGATCAACAGCTTTGGCACCTCGAAACAGCTTACAGACGGCGTAAATGCGACGGATGACGTCGACGGAACGGCATCAATCTTGGATGACCAAGAGATGCAGTTTATGAAAGACCGAACCGATGTCGCGTCTGCTTCAGACTCCCTGTATCGCCAAGTCGATTATGTCCGAGCGTACACTGACGCTGGATACTTCGGCGACGATGCGATATTTGATGTCGGAAAGGCAGTTTTTGATACGCCAAGTGCATCTGACAGCACAAACTTGTTAACAGGTAAACACATTTATGATATACCTGTAGCAAGCGAAACCTTAGCTTACGCGCTAGCGCGCGTTCGCTCGGATAGCGCCCTTTTAGGAGACGCGAAAGTAGTGACGCCCGGAAAGGTGTTACTGGATTTGGCCTCGACCGCCGACGCGGGGTCACTGCGAAGTCAGGGGTTTGCTGACTTCACCTACTTTGCGGAAGACTTTGTCGGGGCTTCCAGAACGTTCTGAAGGAGATCGTTATGATTAACGAAAACTTGAAGCTCTCCGGCCAGCTTAACATCGTCCTCAAGGACAAGGCCGGAAACATCAAAGATCAGCGAGAGGTTAAAAACCTCGTGGTAAATGCTGGCCTTGCCTACATTGCTAGCCGCATGGTGGGTACGTCGAAATCTGTTATGTCGCACATGGCGCTCGGTTCGGGCACGACTGCGGCAGCAGCAGGTCAGACTGACCTTGTGTCGATCCTCGGTTCTCGCGAAGCGCTGGATAGCACAACCATCTCTGGCACAAACAACGAGAAAGTAGTCTACGTTTCTTCTTTTGAAGCAGGCGACGCGACCGGCGCAGTAACCGAAGCAGGCATCTTCAACGCTGCCACTTCTGGCGACATGCTCTGCCGTACGGTCTTCTCGGTAGTAAACAAGGCAGCTGACGACACGATGTCCGTAACTTGGACCATCACGTTGTCTGCATCGTAAGAAACTAGTTAGGGGTGTAACCAATGGCTACAATCACTACCCGCGTTCAGGGCGATTCACCCAAGGGTTCGCCCCTAACTAACGCAGAAGTCGACAACAACTTCATCAACCTGAACACCGCTAAGTACGAGAGCGGCGATAGCCCATCGTTTGCTCATATTACCCTCGACAACGGCCAAGACGCCCAGTTTTTGCAGATTAACAGCGGCGGCACTCACCGGTTTAACCTCTGGGTCCAAGGTACAGGCGAAGATTACTTAGATTTTAGAAACTCGGCGGGCTACAGCCATCTTAAATTGATGGACGTAAACGGCGTCGTCATCAACGACAGCAGCGATAATCTTGACTTCCGTGTAGAGTCTAACGACTCAACCCACATGCTGTTTGTTGACGCCACCAACAATGAAGTTGGCATAAACATTTCTGGCCCTGAATCTACGCTAGATGTTAGCGGTATTATCACTGGGTCGAGCAGTACCGTCGTTCAAGGCGCAAAAATCCTTCGCGGTCGTTATAGTATAGGCTCTATTACTACGCTAGGCGCGGAAGCGTCGTCCGGCGGCCCGGTACTTGGGTATGGTGTTTGGCCTAAATCCAACACCGCGCAAGCATATGTTAGCTCAAGCAGTCTTGAGACCTTGCAGCGGTCTGCAATTACTTTGAGCGGAAACGAGATTGAGTTTTGGTTCGGGGCTTCGCAGACGGTTACGGAAGGTTCGGACGTTGCAATAGACAAAAAAATCAATCTGGCGCGGTCGGCGTTCGTGTTCAACGAAGATGGTGCAAACACAGATTTCCGCGTCGAGAGCGACACGAACTCGAACGGTTTGTTCTTCGACGCAAGCGCAAGCGCGCTGGGTATTAACAAGCAGCCTGACACCTCGGGGGTTTACGCGCTCGATATTGACGGTATTATCCGCCAGAAGTCCGGTCTTGTCGCGGGCATCGTTTATCCGTATTCGGGTAACGTAAGCAATCGCGCGGTCGGAAGCGGGGAGCAGTGGTACAAAGTTTGGGAAAGTACCGGACTCTCGGGAAGCCCGAAACTAATCAAACTTTACTTACACTGCGGCGGCGACAACACCGCTTGGTCGGGCGAGTTCCTAATTAGCCTTGCGGGTTACAACTTCACCCACAGCATTGAGTTATTGGACTACCAATACTACAACCAATCCAAACTGCTGGAAATCAGAACCTTCAACACCGGCGGGTTAACTGACTTTGAGGTCTGGGTAAAACTAGACGCGATTTCTTCGTCTGCGGGCAACTTAGTTACTGCGTCCAACGATTCTTCCCTGATCGCTGCACCGGCGGCTGGCACGCTGCCGTCCAACACCACTTCGACAAGCGCTCTGACCAGCGCAAACTGGCCTAGCTCCAGTGCGCGTAGCGCAAAAGCGCTATCGGAAAACTTGTCCATGGGCAACGGAGCGGAGATTCGTCTTTGGAGACCGGAGGAAACTCGCTATTCGCGTATTTACCACTCTTCTGCCGGTGCCATCTTTGAAACTCAAAACAGCGGGGACAATCTGTACCTTCGCAACAGCGCGGGGACGACAGGCGGCGTACACATCAGCAATGGGTACGACGGCTACGAAGTTACGGTCAACGACAGTTCGTACAACTCAGACTTCCGCGTTGAGTCCGACGGCAAAACCCATATGTTGTTTGTCGACGGCTCGGCGAACGCCGTTGGGATTAACAAGTCCGATCCCTACCACGCATTAGACGTAGATGGGTTCGCTCGCTTCTCCGAGTGGATTCCTGTTTATTATGATGCCGCCAGTAGCGCAAACAATGTTATTAAGGTCTACGAGAGACACTACAAAAACGTCAACGCGTTTGCGTTCAACAACCATTTTGTTCGTGTGCAGGCTGCCGGCGCGACTAACGGGTCGATTGCGTACGCAGAGTTTTATATAAACCACAAACAGCAACAGCTTAGCGATTTCTGGTCTATACAACCTGACCGATCCAAAAACATGAACGTCTACTACAAGTGGGACGCAAGTGGCGGAGATTACTCTAGCGGCCTACTTGAAATTTGGGTTCAGCCCGACCACGGATACCAGCAAATCGGTGTATTCCCGTCCAGTCTTTCGGGGGTACAGGGGCATGTAGAGTACGGCGTGTTCTCTGCGGAGGACACCAACAGCGTAGATCAACCCGCAGGCAGCACGGAAGTAGTTTTCCCAATAGCCGAAGACGTAAGTTATGTTAACCAGAGCGGAAGCGCGGCAACGTACGTCATCAACGGAGGCGGCGCTGATGTAGACTTCCGCGTTGAGTCGAGCGCAAGCGCCTACGCGCTGTTCACCGAAGGAAGCTCTAGCCGTACCGCCATCAACTACAGCGCACCGGAAACAGACCTGCATGTAAATAACTCTTTGCGCGTTGGCACTAACGCGAACGACAGCGTCGGGCGCTTGTCTATTTACGATACCGGCAACAACCTATTGGAGCTTGCCGGAACCGGTGCTAATGCGTTCACGGTCGATATGGTAGGGACATCGGCTGTCGGGTCGCTCACATTCAACGACGTAAACCTGATCGCCAATAACAACGCCACCGTCAAGGGTCGGCTTTATGTTGACTTGGTTGACACCTATTCGCAGTCTACTATCCAATTTCTTAACGGCACCGGAGCCGCCGGGATTGACGTAGGCTCGATCTACGCTGGGACCAGTTACGCGAACCGAGTTATTGGTACCGACGTAGGGGTTATCGAGGCTGAGAGCGGTTATTACAACGACGGCGAGCGGATAATCGGGTCAGACGGCGCGTTTTGGGGGCGTACAAACGGCACGCCTATGATTGGCGACGGCGGGCGTGGTTCTGAAATACGCCGTATCGCGCGGGGGTCATACTATAACAACCACTCGTACATCCACATAAAAACGCGTTTCCGGCACACAGCAAACAGTTCGTACAGCGCTGTTTCTAGCATGTACCGCTTTCTGGTAGAAGGATACGCCTACGGCTCTAACCAAGGTATTGACAGCGTAGTAGTGGCGTATGTTTACGGCGGCGGTCAGTATCTAGGCTCTACGAACGTTCACACGCGCTCCGGCTGTGCTCCGGTTTCTGTGTACATGTCGTCGGACGGGTATATGACCATCACGATAAGCTGTAGCACTTACTACACAACTTTTTCGCTTAGCTCGCAGAACCACGGGGGTAACGGTATGAACGTTTACGCCTCTGATATTATTTCTGTGACTACAAACACTAGCTCTACGATCTAACGGGGGTTTTGATGGCAGACGCGTACGAATGGACAAACTTAGCGCCGGGGGAAGAACCGCCGGAGTTAGTCGTGACACCCGAAATCGAGCTTTCGTGGCTAAGGACCGAGCGAAACCGACGTCTTGCCGAAACCGACTGGACGCAAGGTGCTGACGTCCCCGAGGCTATTAAACTGGCTTACCAACCGTACCGCCAAGCATTGCGGGACGTAACCGATAATTACACCACACTGGGCAACGTTGTGTGGCCTGTTGAACCAGCCTGATAGGAGGAAAGACCGATGGCTATTACTGTAACTTGGTCCGTTCTGGACATGAAACGGGACGCTGCTACCGGCGGCGTCAAAGAAGTACGCTGGCAGTGTGTTGCCCAAGCGGATACCGGCGAGAGCGCGGTTGAGGCTGGTAAGTATATCTGCACTCCTGATCCTGATGCCGAGGGCTTTGTAGCGTTTGAAGACCTGACCGAAGAACTCGTTCTGGGTTGGGTGAAAGCGCAAGAAGGCTTCGACGCAGCTAAGATCGAAGTAAACCGTACCGGCAAAGTCGAAGCGCAAATCGTGCGTAAGACTGCTGAAGCAACTGGCCTACCTTGGGCACCTGCCGAAGAAGCCGCTGAATAACTTAACCTGAAGGAGACCTGCGATGGCTAAAGACGAAAAGAAAACCATCACCGTCAACGACGTCCAATACAACGTCGAAGATTTAACTGAACAACAGGTTGCTATGGTAAACCATATTCAAGACCTTGACCGCAAACTGGCTAACGCACGGTTCAACGTGGACCAGCTAACTGTGGGCCGTGAGGCGTTTGTGAATATGCTTGCTAAGGCTTTGGAGACAGACGAGGCTGCATAATGGAAATGGACATGCTGTGGAACGGAGGCCTGACGCTATTTTTAGGGCTGTTGGGCTTTGTTCTCCGAAACTACATCAACGAGCTACAGCGTGTCCAAATCCTTTTGAACCGGACGCGAGAAGAGATCGCTAAGGAGTACGTGACTAAGCAAGAAGTGCATCACGACATCAACCGAATAATCGACCGGTTGGAGCGCCTCGATGAGAAACTTGATCGCATCATGGAGACGCGCAAATGACGTGGTGGAAGCGGATAGCCTACTTCGCACTCGGCGTGTTTATCGCCGTGGTCCTAGCGTTCTCGTCCGTAGCGTTTGCGCAGGAAGATGTCATCTACACTGACTCCACAACGCGCAGCACTGTAACAACCGAAGGCTCGATGACCACTAGAGTCGAGTCTCCTCCCCCCTCTGCAATAGCCCCCCAATTTAACGGTGGTGTTAACTCTGACCTGTGTACTGTCGGTGTCGCTGGCGCTGTGCAGACTCAAATCTTAGGCATCTCGATGGGTCAAACCGTACGAGACATGAACTGTGAAAAACTTAAAAATGCGAAAACTCTATATGACATGGGCATGAAAGTGGCTGCTGTGTCTGTCATGTGTCAGGACAAACGGGTCTTTGACGCAATGATGGATGCAGGGACTCCTTGCCCATATGACGGCATGATTGGCGCTGACGCCAAAGCCGCGTGGGATTCTGACCCGGATAGACAGCCGGGTTCGGACAAAGAGGAGGTGCTAAATGATAGCTCCAAAACCCTGTTGGGTGCTGGCGGCGTCCTTGGCGTTCTGGCCCTGCTACTCGCACTCTGAGCCGTACACATACGGAAGCACCAACAACGCTGCGGCGAATGGGCTAACGTGGGGCATGACTAGTGGTGCGCTGGGTGTACCTGTCGTCCCCGGCATGGAAATAAACGGCGTTATTTACCGCTACACCGCCGTCAAAGACCCCAACGATCCTTTTTCCGTCACGCTTAGTAACGAAGATACTAACGGCGGCTACATCTTCCGAGAGACAGACGACTGGTCTGGTCTGCCCGGAAACACCATCAATAAATTTGTACCTGTAGAACTGTCACCCATCTCTCGCTGGGGCGACGGCTCGATTACGTTTGAAGGGCGTGGGGAGGTCCAAGACCCCACTGTCGTATATACCTTCCGCGTTGACGAATGTTTTAGCCCTGAAGTGACTCCCGGCTGCCCCGGTTACGTGGACCCAACCCAGTTCCAAGTTACTACCCCGGACCTCGAAATCTACGACGCTCTGGACGATCAGGCTGTTAGGGACGCGATGGCTGCAACTGACCCCGATCTGTACGAGGAGGATGAAAAGGATGAGTCAATCGAGAAAGACGAAGAAAAAGCAACGAAGGACGACTTTGAGAAAGGCTTCGCCGCGTCTCAGAACGCACTGACCCTAGCGAATAAAGTGTCGCAAGAAGCGATAGTAACTGCTATGAATGCAAGTGTTAACATGTCTACATATTACACCGTACGGATGGATGGGCGTACGTATCCAGAAAGACAAAGGCTCGTAGATAGCCAGCTTCCGGAGAACCGTAATGGACTGCGTAACGGGTTAGCTCAACAACTGCTACACGATCAGATGGTCGATATGCAGTACAAGTAAACACCATGGAGACCATTATGATGCGGATAATTACTCTACTTACGATAGCCCTAGCGCTCCCTGCCGTGGCGCAAGAAACACTTATTGAGGGCAACATTCAGTCGAAGTGTATCATCCACACTGATACGCAAGGCGTCTATGGCAACCCTACGCCAGATAAGCTGAGCACAACTTCTACAGATGGCGGGGTGCAACCCGTCGTCCGGTACGACGTTGCCGTCGCCGACTACTACATCGCCCGGATAACGACGCCGACAAGTTTCTCAACTAGCCCAACACTTACTGACGTAGTTAACTGGACAGGCTCTTCGTCAGTTGGTGAAGTTTCCGACGCGGGTATGTCTGCCTACGAAACGAGCAAAGTCGTCTACGAAGCAACAACCGAGTTTGACCTCACCATCGCGGGCAGCACTTGGTTCAAAGTGTCTTCGGTTGCTGAGTATGGATATGGGAAAGCGTTTCCCGGCGGGACTTACCGTGCAGTTGTTCAAGCGGAGTGCATCGCCAAATGAGACTGCTAGCCCCTGTCTGTGCGTTTATTTTGTCTACCGCTGGTAGCGCGTCGGCGCATGAGATGACGCCAACGTACCCAGAGCTTAGACCTTCGTACGTGGACGGGTTGTTGGTCGCCAAGTTGTCGATGTTTAACGCTCGGGATGATGTGGATTACTACGAAATAGGAGTATTTGACGAAAATTGGACGAAGATACCGTTTGCAACACAGGCTCGGATTGTCAAAGTTCCTTACGGGGAGCACTCGAAGTTCGAGGTCTATATTCGCGACGAAGACAAGAAACGTGCCACTTACGTGTGCACGACGTCAAAGTTGCGGTCCGACAAACCTAGTTACGCAATCGTCTCGTCCAAGGTCTGTTCTCGACTGGACGGGGCGTTGCCATGAAGCGATGGGTAGTTGTCATATCCCTCGCAGCTTGTCCCGCCTATGCGGACTCAAATTCTTTGGCGTTGCAGTTGCCCAGCCCGACGGGGAACTACCAGTCGGACTCATTCAGGGCCGGGGACTTGGATTGTAAGAACGCAGTCGGTGGGGGTGTGAACTTAGAGTTCGGCGTCCTTGGCGCGATAAACAATGTAGGGGGATCGTACGATTACGCTGGGCAGTTTAATGACCAGTCCAAGGACATAGGCGTATTTGCGCGGATCGTGATCCCGCTGAACGCGCCTAAGGAACGTATTAACTGCAACACTCTTTATCAGCTTGAGCTACAGCAGCGCAGGCTAGAGATTCAGAAGTTGCAAGCGGAGCTTCAGCAGTTGCGGGCGCTCCAAGGTGGAATGGACTTCGAGAACTAAAATGAGCGATCTGGGTGATGACATCGAAAAAATTGAAGGACTGGCTGACAAGCGCATGTCTCTTGGCGGCTATCGCTTTACTCCTGCTCAGCTGGGCATGGTTCTGGCTGCCGTTAGTTCTTTGGTTGGAACTCTCTACGGCGGTTTCCTCATGTACCAAAAGATTGAAGAAGTGGCGGGCCTCGACTTAGGGGCGTACGAGCAGAAGATGGAGGTCATGGATGCTAAAGTCCAAGAAGCTCTCGACTACTCCCGCGACATTAAAAACGGGCTGCGCGATGACATACTGCGCATTGAGACACAGACCGACCGTGTGGAAGACATGGTTCGGAACACGGAGGAGAAAGTTCGGGTGATGATTGACGACGCGGAACTCCGTTTCGAGACAAAACGCGAGCAACTTCGCATGTCCCAATCTGCTGACATGAAAGCACTTGAGGACAGACTTAACTCAAAACTGCAACGGGCACTGGATAACCCCTTAGCCAATTAGGAGGCAATATGTCTGACATCTTAGATAAGTATGACGAGAACGGTAACGGTCAGATTGACCCGCATGAGCTAGCGCTCATTGAGCTAGAAGATAAACGCCGTCGCATGGAAGACGAAGACGCGCAACGAGATCAGCAGCGCAAGATGATCTGGTACGTGTTGTTCGGGATGCTGGGCTACCCATTGTTTGTAATGGGGTCGTCTATAGCGGGCGTAGATAAGGCCGCTGAGCTTATCGCTTCGATGGCTACCATCTACTTCCCCTCAACTAGCTTGTTGGTCGGCGTCTTTTTCGGCGTAGACGCGATTAAGAAGAGAGACTGATTATGTTTGGTCTAGGCGGCATCGTCCCAATGCTTCTCGTAATCTCTACGCTTAGCGGGGGTGTGTACTTCTACTACACCTCCACTCAAGCCACGATTGACGAGCTACGCGCTAACAACTTTGCGTTGGAGGCCGCCAACAAGACCAATCAAGAAACTATCAGCCGGATGGAAGAGGCCGCTGAGCTTTCGAGGCAACTGAATAAGGAATTGACGGATAAGTACAACGAGTCGGAATCGCGGGTCAATTCGTTGCGAGACAAGTTAATCGACCACGATCTAACGAACCTTTCGATGAAAAAACCCGGACTTATTGAGAAGAGAATCAACAATGGCACCACTAAAGCATTTGAGTATCTTGAGTCTATTACTGCTATCCAGCGGGTGCAGCCTATTGAGGACGCCGGAGCCGATAGTAGTAACGGAGACCAAGCTCAAAACAATTCAGATTGAACTGAAGGAACATCCGCGTCCTTTGGCCATGAAGAACGTGTCATGGTACGTGGTCACGGAAGAAAATCTGGAAGAGTTCAAAACCCGTTTCAAAACCGATACGGGCGGCGAGCTTGTGTTTTATGTGCTGTCCGTGAGCGATTACGAACGTATGGCTATCAATCTAGCCGACATTACCCGGTACATCGAGCAGCAGAAACAACTGCTTGTGTACTACGAAAAAGCGATTGAATCGCAAACAATAAAACCGGAAGCGGAGGCACAGTGACCTATGGCTGAGAGCAAGAAAGACCCACGGTTAGCGCGCGCAGGCGTGTCTGGGTACAACAAACCAAAACGCACACCTAACCACCCCAAGAAGTCCCACGTCGTCGTGGCGAAAGAGGGGGACAAGGTGAAGACAATTCGTTTCGGTGAACAGGGCGCTAAAACCGCTGGCGCTCCCAAATCCGGTGAATCCGACAAGATGAAAAAGAAACGCGCGTCGTTCAAGGCTCGCCACGGCAAGAATATTGCCAAGGGTAAGATGAGCGCGGCGTACTGGGCCGATAAGGTGAAATGGTAATGGCTAAGAAACCCGGTCTATACGCGAATATTCACGCAAAACGTAAGCGCATCAAAGCTGGCTCTGGCGAGACGATGCGCAAACCCGGCACCAAAGGTGCTCCAACCAAGGCCGACTTCAAGAAGTCCGCAAAGACAGCGAGGAAAAAGTAATGGCGTATGCAAAGAAACCCGCAGCTAAAGCAGCATTCAAGCCCTGCAAAGGATGTCCAACCCCTGCGAAGTGCAAAGCTGCAAAGCGTTGCCTGAAAAAAGGTAAGAAGTAATGGTTCTGAACCCCGAGCGAGACGCGTTGATAAAGGACTTAATCACGCACCTGCATGATTTCGCTCGCTATCAGGAAGATGATGAAGCACGAGAATTGGCTGACTGCGTGGCGTACATGCACAAACTGTGGAAAGCCGAGGTTCGCGAGAGATACATGAACGGACGAGGTATATATGCTAAAGAACATTAGACTTTTGGCGGCGTGGTGTTGCTTAGCTGTGCTAGCTGGCCCTGCGCTCGCCGAGGAAAAGTACCTTTACGAGTGGAAGGTTCTGCGGGTCATCGACGGTGACACCGTGGAGATTGAAGCTCCGTACCTACCTAAACCCCTAAAACCTAAACTGTCGATCCGTGTGTTTGGCGTAGATACCCCTGAAAAGAGTTTCCGTGGTAAATGCGACAAGGAAAAAGCTCTTGGAGAAGCGGCGACTAAGTTCACCAAGAAGTTGGTCACTGAGGCCAACAAGATCGAGATCGAGATTATGAAATGGGACAAGTTCGGCGGGCGTGTGCTTGGCGATGTGATTATCGACGGAGCCAGTCTGACTGCGCTCCTAATTAGTAACGGTTATGCCCGAGAGTACTACGGGGATAAAAAGCAATCATGGTGTGAATGATGAACTTAACTGAAGAACAAATTGAGCACTTACTCCACGGCAACAAAGAGTGGAAAGAGTGGGTAGAACCCGTGCAGTCGCTACTGCCAAAGTACGAGATTGATACGTCAGATCGTATCGCCATGTTCTTTGCGCAGTGCGGGCACGAAAGTCTTAACTTCACGGTTCTGGAAGAGAACCTGAACTACAGCGCAAAGGCTCTCAATGCAGTATTCCCGAAATACTTCAAAAACGCAGGTCGGAACGCGGACGATTACCATCGTAGTCCTGAGCGCATTGCTAATGTCGTCTACGCTGATCGTATGGGTAACGGCCCAACTGAGTCCGGAGACGGGTGGCGTCACCGAGGTTTCGGAGTAATCCAGTTGACCGGCAAAAATAATCAGTCGGCTTTTGCATCTAGCATTGGAAAATCACTGGAAGACACGTTAGAGTATCTACAAACAAAAATGGGCGCGCTTGAAAGCGCCTGTTGGTTCTGGGACACGAATAACCTCAACGTGTACGCCGATCAGCAGGACATTCGCGGCGCGACCAAGCGTATCAACGGTGGTTATATCGGCCTAGAAGACCGCGAACGCCACTATCACCATGCGCTAGAAATCCTTGGTGGGACTTACGAACCTAAGCCCGCGTCTGTCTTGTTAAAAGTCGGATCACGCGGAGACGAGGTCAAAAAAGTTCAAGAAGCCTTAGGGCAGGACGCTGACGGTATCTTCGGGAAAATGACCGAAGCCGCAGTTATTGCTTGGCAGGCGAATAACAATTTGACCCCCGACGGGATTGTAGGACCGAAAACCTACGCCGCGATGGTCGGGTAATCTGTTTAGGAGTAAGCACATGGCTGTTCTAAAAATATCATCATTCGGGGGCATCGCGCCACAGGTGCCGCCGCGATACTTGCAGGACAACCAAGCTCAGGTGGCGCTTAACTGCCCCCTTTGGAACGGTAGTCTCCAGCCTTTAGCTGACGCCGGTGACAGCCTGTACACCCTGACCAAGACTACTGTTCCTCAAACCATCTATCGTTTTGGTCAGGACACTGTTTCTGACACAAACTACTGGTTTCATTGGCCCGTCGACGTCGACGTATGCCGCAGCCAGATTGCTGGCGACGCAGCGGAATGGACTTTCTTTACCGGCGACGGCGGCCCAAAGGCCACTTACAACGCGATTGCCCTTGCTACAGGCGACTACCCCACGGTGTCCCGCCCGCTAGGGCTTCCGCAACCCGACGTCGGGGCGACTGCGTTCGCCAACGCGTTCTCGGCGGGTACGCATCCTGCTGAAATCACGCTGACGTCAACGATGATCGACCAACTGGATGCTCAGTACGACATCCTGATAAGCACTACGACAGATGACGCGGCTGAGTACACGACTGTTGCGCTCACTACGCCGATCAATCCAGTGAACTTGGCGCAGGACATAAACAACGCCAGTCTTGGCGTTACAGCGACGGCGGACAACGACATCGTCAAGGTGGAAACGGACACGTCGGGCGAAGACGCCAAGTTGTTTATCAAGTTCCAGACGGGGACTGAGAAGGATACCGACGCGACCTTTACCTACGCCCAGAACCCAAACCTATCCGCGAGCGGTACAGCGAACACCGACGCTTGGCTTGTTATTACCGATGCCGAAATCGGCTCAATCGCCAGCGGGGATGTAATACAGTTTTTTACTTCTGACAGCGGTTCAAGCGCAGCGTTTTCGTTTACCGCCGGTGGAACTACAACCGCTTCGAGTTTTGCTTCTTCAGTAACTAGCGCCGCTAGCGGAAAGTTAACCGCGACAGCATACGGGTCTAACGTTGTTGTAAAACCCGGCACTCAAGGCGGCGGCTCAGATGACTTTATCACCTACAAGCGTTTGGTAGGCAGCACCGTCGTAAAAACTTTGAGTGAGGCAGGGTCGGAGTCTGCTGCGCCCGCTCGCATAATTGTTTCGCAGACCAACGTAGATTCCGCAGAAGGCCAATATATCGTCCTTAGTGTAAACGGAGGCGACGAGCGTTTTATCGCGGTGCCTGATACGGCTTATGTTGCCAGCCTCGACCTTCTCGAAGCCTACGGCTGCACCGTGAATATCTACGGCGCGGTGGAACCTTTTGCTATCGTGAAGACAAACGCTGTCGGTACTGCGGCGACTATATCTTTGCGCGTTGGTGACTACCCCTCCACTCCTACTTACGCGCTGCAATCTGCGGAAGGGTATCTTGACGAAGATGAGACAGAGGAGACCCGTGTCTACACATGGACATGGGTAAACAAGGAGTCGGGGTTTGAATTTGAATCTGCCCCTGCCCCTGCCTCCAACGAAGTAAACGTGCGAACCGGGCAGACCGTGTCCTTGAGCGGTTTGCAGGAGGTGCCAACGGGTGAGTACATCGTAACCAACCGCCGCATCTACCGCGCTGTGAATGGTGTTTACCTGTTTGTTAAAGAAATTCCTGCGGCGAACAACACCTTTGTGGACGACACCAAGCCAGAAGATTTAGCAGAAGAGCTAGGCACTGCTTTGTGGGCTGAGCCTCCGCAGGACTTACGCGGGCTAATTAACCTGCCCAACGGCATGATGGCTGGATTTGTCGGTCGCGACGTTTACTTTTGTGATCCGTATCACCCGCACGCGTGGCCCGAGACGTACATCCAGTCAATAGATTACCCCGTTGTTGGGTTAGGCCGGATGGACACCACGCTCGCCGTTCTGACTACAGGCTCGCCGTACTTTATCCAAGGGTCGCACCCAGACTCTATGGTCGTGGTGAAGTCAGACATCGAGCAAGCCTGTGTGTCTAAACGGAGTATCGTTAGCCACGGTGGGGCGGTGTTCTATGCGGCTCCTGATGGCTTGATGATGCTGGCCCCTAGCGGCTCGCAGATTGTCACTGAGAACATGTTTAACTTCCAGCAGTGGCAGACTTACTTCAAACCGGAGTCAATCCACGCCTATCAGCACGACAACCAATACATCGCCTTCTACGACAACGGTACGACACGCGGCGGGTTTATCTACGATATGAAGTCCCGCCAGATGATCCTCCACGACATCTACGCAGAGACGGGATACCACGATCTACAACGGGATAAGTTGTTCTTAGCTTACAGTGACCGCAGCGTTCGCGTCTGGGCAGCCGGTAGCACTAAGACCTACCGCTGGAAATCTAAAAAGTTCACGATGCCAAAGCCTGTCAGCTTCGCATGGGGCCAGCTTGAAGCGGAAAACTACCCTATGGACGTGGACTTTATTGTTGACGGTACAGTTATCCACTCAGTGACTGTTACGTCGAGGAACCCTTTCCGTCTCCCCGCCAAGGTTGGGCGCGACTGGGAAATGGAAATTGAAGGCGACTACGAAGTGTTTTCACTCGCGATAGCGCATTCTTCTGCGGAGTTACGCGATGGCTAATCTACCTACCGTTTCCAGCAACATCCCGCGCGACCTACGTGCTTTTCTCGACCGTGTTCGTGAAGCGCTTAGCAGCGGAACTCCGGATGGGGTGGTAACGGCTCGTCAGCTTGTTGCTGCGGGGATTGCTCAGTACTCGGGTGGGTCTTTAGTCGGCGTTGTGGGGGCTGGCGTTACGCCTACGCGTCCTAAAAACGTCACTGCGTCAGGCGCTTTAGCCAACATCATGGTGACGTGGGATAAGCCAACCTACCAAGGCCACGCGTTTGCAGAAATATGGGCGGCGTCGCGAACGGCAGCGCAGGAAGCCGCTACGCCAAAAGAAGACCCTACCATTGGTCAGGCTGAGCTTGTCGGCATGGCTCCCGGTACGTTTTTTGCGCACAACGTCGGAGCGGCAGCGCAGCGTTGGTATTGGGTACGCTTTGTAAACTTCGCTGGCACAGTAGGACCGTACCAAGGCACAGAAGGTATATTTGGCGAAACAAGCCTAGACCCTGCCTACATTCTTGAGGTTCTTACCGGCGAGATTACCGCTAGCCAACTTGCTACTAGCCTTAGCTCTCGTATCGACAAAATAGACGGCCCTGCTACTACTGTTGGCACGGTGGCGTACCAACTTGCTGATCTTCAGGGGCAGGTTAACGAGCTTCTCAACCTCCCAACATGGGACTCTACTGAAACGTACGCCATAGACGATCAAATCGTGTATGAAGGTTTTTTGTACGTTGCTGTTGCGGCGTCTACGAATGTCGAACCGGGAACTGATGATACTAAGTGGGAGGAGATCGGTGAATACGCCACGATTGGTGACGCCGTTGCCGCGCACACAACGCAAATTAACACTTTAGACTCTGAACTAGGCCAAGAGGTTATTGACCGAACCACTCTCGCGTCTCAGGTGCGCGGGAACTACACAGGCACGGATGTATCCTTGCTTACGCAAGGGCTTCTTTACAACGAGCGCGTAGCTAGAAGTAACGCAGATTCAGCACTGGCTACAGATATATCAACAGTAACCGCGCTGGCGAACTCCAAACAGAGAACGTTTTACCAGAATACCCAGCCTACCGGCACAACCGCAGACCCTCTCCGCGTTGGCGATATGTGGGTAAACACCGATCTTGAATACGCTGACGATTATGTCGCTGGCACCGATTACGCCATTCGATCTAACCGGGTTTACCGTTGGGACGGTTCGGACTGGGTCGAAGCGATGGACTACGGTTTTGCCGACTTTTTCTCTGCGTTGCGTACTGAAAAAACTGCTCGTGTCGACGAGGACAGCGCGCTTGCTCAGCAGATTACGACGCTTACTAGCGCCACAAATGGTAGTTTAGCTAGTATTAACCAGACCCTCAGCACGCACACAAGCGACATTTCAGCTAACTCTGGGCTAATTACGGCTCTTGGAACCGCTTATCAGGCTGCGGATCAAATTATTTCCGCTAACCTACAGACGGAGATTAACGCTCGTTCTAGCGCGGATGAAGCGTTATCTGAGAGCATAACAACTCTTACCGCGAGTATCGGTCCTGATATAGCCGCCGCAGTACAACAAGAAGCAACTGCTCGCGCGAACGCGGATGGAACTATTGAGGCGAAGTACACAGTTAAAGTTGACGTAGCCGGGCATGTTTCAGGTTATGGTCTTATCGCGGACAATAACACCGGGACGCCGACGTCTGAGTTTGGTATTAGAGCCGATTCATTTTGGCTAGCCCCTCCGACGAACACAGACAGCAATGCCCCAACCGAGAACCTATACCCCGGCTACGTGTGGCTGCAAAATGGTGATCCGGACACGTATGATACAAAGTACTGGACCGGCAGCGCGTGGAGCACTACGCCACAGAACCTGCCTTTTGTTGTCCGCACCACACCGACCACAATTAACGGGGTTAGCGTGCCTGCCGGTGTTTACATGGAGCAGGCGTACATCGCCAACGGCACCATTACAAACGCCAAGATCGGCAACGCCGCGATTGACGACGCCAAAATTGCGAACATCGACGCGGGTAAAATAACAACAGGTTATCTGGATGCGGGCCGTATCGAGGCTGGCTCAATTACCGCTCAGATGATCGACTCCCGAGGTCTGTCCATCAAGGACGCCAACGGGAATGTTATTCTCGCCGCTGGCACGCCGCTGGCAGTAGAAAACATTTCGGGGCTTGGCGACCTCGCTCGCTTTAGCGCGATTACTGTCTCGAACATTTCCGATGTTGGGGCGCTAGCCTCGCTCGACGAAGTTACTGCGGAAAACCTTGCTTCTGGCCTCGCCGGAACCATCGACGGTAAAGTAGAAAACTGGTTTCAGTCCACAGACCCTTCTCTCGCGTGGACGTCGAACGATATTCGCACCAAGCACCTTGGAGACATGTGGTGGAAGACGGACGAAGATGAACTTTACCGCTACGCGTATGTGGGCAACCAGTATGTTTGGTCTGAGATGACAAGCCAAACGGCGAAAGACGCGTTTTCTAATGCTTCTACCGCGCAGGACACCGCAGACCGTAAGCGCCAAGTTTTCGTAGCGCAGCCTACTACGCCTTACAACGTCGGAGACCTATGGGATCGTGGTTCGACCACAGGTATTTGGCGCTGTAACACCGAGCGGCTAACCGGCAACTTCGTGGCTTCCGACTGGCAAGTCATCGCTGATAAAACGGGTTCCAACCAAGCAGCTTCAATATCAAACCAAGGCAACTTCGCGACACTGGACCAGATCACGGGTGCTAACGTCTCGACGTACATCGCCAGTGCAGCTATCGGGTTTGCCTACATCGCCGACGACATCCAGTCTTCCGACTATAACGCAGGTTCTGCTGGGTGGAAGATCGCTAAGGGCGGGGCTATGGAGATGAACAACGCGACGTTCCGTGGAACACTCGACGTCGGCGCAGCGTCTGGCAACCGGTTAAACATTACGTCAGATAAAATTGAAGTGTGGGAGGGCACGACTCTCCGCGTAAGATTGGGGAACTTGTCTTAATGGCCTACGGACTCCAGATCGGTGATTTTGCCTTTACCTACGGGTCACTGAGTGTGATCGCAAAAGGTTCTATTGCCGCAGGCGATACTGTTTCTGTCGGTAAACTCTACCACCCGGACATCACTGATTGGCGCGTTGTCTTTACACCTACGGGAGTCCGTGACCTAGCAGCCGGTGAAGTCCGTCCTTCGTTTTCGCAAAACCAGTACGCCGTCATCATGTCCTCGCCGTCCAACGCTGGGCCGCATAACTATCTGGTGTTGGGAAGATGAGTTACGGCATTAAAACATACGGCGACGACGGGTATATCAACCTGCACAGCGACTACTCGTCCATGGTCTATGTAGGAGAAATGACTCAGAGCGTGGCTCCGAACCGTTTTGTTTACACCGGTGACTACGCGCAAACTATAACGAGCGCGCGACTGACTTCTAACTACGACATGGCGTGGGTCATGCAGTTCCAGTACGCCGTCGATTACACACATGTAATACCGTTTTACATTCCTAATTTTGACGGCCAAGAAATAGCCGTGATGGACGTTGTTAAAGAAAGCGGCGTCTGGAAAGTAAATGTGCTTTTTGACGGCTCCTCTACGCAGAAACCCCAGTTCTTTATATTCGCGCCTATTACCGAAATAGCTAACGTTTCTCAGAATAGCTACGGGTTAACCGTGTGGGACTCAAACGGGGATATTGTTTTTACAGATAAACAACGCCCGTTGCGTGTGGACGACGTGGTGGCGATCACGCACCCAACCGCTATTCGGAATGGAGCTAAAGGCTCGTGCGGTCGCGACGGGCAGACATGCGATGTAACTTTCACGCCAGACCAGTCTACAACCCACACTGGGTCTGTAAACAACACAAATAAAAAGATGTACCACGTGGTGACGTCATCTTACGGCGGGTTGGCGTACAAAAACGACGGCACCTACACCACAAAATGCGGGTTTCTTAACTTAGGTCGGAAAAAACACGCTTGGGGGTACGTTTCTTGGGACTCGTTTAGGGGCACAATTAAGCACCCCAGAAACGGTGCCACGCATGTTGCTTCTTGGGCAGGAGATTTCTGCGGAAAAGTGTACCAGCAAAGCAGCGGCTCGTGCGGGTATGGGGGCTTTCTAGGGTTCCTGATTGGTGTAATCGGTGTAGTTCTTGCGCCCGTAACAGGCGGCGCGTCCCTCGGCCTTATCGCGGTAGCGGGTTTGGCGGGTTTCGTTATCGGCGAGACCGTGTTTGCGCCGTCGACGCCTTCGCTGCGCAGCTACACCACCGATCAAGTTTTCGATACAAATAACACCGTCAATATGATTATGACGGACGCTGACTATTACGGCATAACCGTTACGAGCAGCGGTAGCGGTAGCGGAAGCGGTCCTAGCGGAATAACCTACGAGTACAATTTTGGCCTACCATATTACCTGTGGATCGACTTAGGTACGGTTCAGTATATCTACTGGGATGGCATCCTTATAAGTTCGACTGTAGCGGCGGATGTAACAAGCGTCGAAATCGGTGGATATACCTACTACCGAGAGCCAGCAGACCCGCGCTACTCGTTCTATTACGGGCAGTACTTTTATTATTACGGAGTAGGGAGGGCGTAATGGCTTTTAACCGTGAATTTATTGTCGACCAAGTGTTGACGCACGATCAAATCGACGACATGCAGAACGTAATCGCAGTCATAAAAGCGCGGTGGAAGATCACGCACTCTGACTATCCCAACGGGTTTGCGTACCACGCTTTTAATAAATACTACTATGAAGGCGACTTTGACCTAGATAACTTCATTCCTATTGAGGATGTGACCGACGCCATCTTGGAGCAATGGGTGACGTCTTCGATGGTGCCCGACACAGTGAATGAGATTTACGTCGCGGCTATGCCTTTGATTAGGGCCAAAGACGCGGAGCACGGGCTAACGATACACTTTCAAAATCCGGAGGCGTTACCGCCGGTATAAAATGACTTTAACCGAACATAAGGCTATGCTAGTAACATCTTATGTGTTAACGTGTAAACAGGAGTACCCATGTCGGCTTCTCGTCTGATCTTTGACGACAAGGAGCGAGTGGGTTCTTGGGTCGCTGAGCGAGTGGGGTTTTTCTCCCCGTTTGGTGGCTATTACGCAATGGGCGCTGAACTAAATGGCGAGTTGACTAGTGGTGTAGTGATCCAGAGTTGGACGAATACCACGGCAATAGCTCACCTAGCGGTTAGCAAACCCACCAAGCTGATGGCAGAGTTGTTCGATCACACCGTGGTGTACGTGTTTGGGCAGCTAGGGCTTAGTCGGTTAACGGTCTACGTGGAAGCGGACAACGAGAAAAGTTTGAAGCTCACGAGCCATTTAGGGTTTGTAGACGAGGCAGTGATGGAAGGTGCGGGCGATAACGGAGTTGATCTCCACGTTCGAGTTCTCTGGCCTCAGAACTATTGCAGAGGAAAGAAACATGGGTAAAAAGAGTAATCCCCCGCCTCCAGATTACGCGCCGCTAGAACGAGCCAGTCGCGAGTCTGCTCAAATCATGGCTGCTTTAGGCCGTGAACAACTGGCGTTTGCTAAAGATCAATACAACCGCTCCGCTCCTATTCTGGAAGGAATTGCGAACCAACAGATTGCCGCTCAGCAGCAACAGATGGCGCAAGCACAGGACTACTATAACTACCAACAGGAGACGTACCGTCCTCTTGAACGGCAGCTTGTAGCGGACGCGCAGAACTTTAACACTGAAGCCTACCGCGAGCAGGTGGCATCTCAAGCCGCCGCTGACGCTGGCCGAGCCTTCGGTATCTCGCAACAGCAGAACCAGCGCGCCATGGCAGCCATGGGTGTCAACCCCAACTCGGGTAGGTTCGCAGGTATGCAGAACGCCACTGGGCTACAGCAAGCAGCGATGCGGGCTAACGCTCAGACCGCTGCTAGAAACCAAGCAGAACAACTGGGCTACGCTCGTCAACTGGACGCAGCGGGTCTTGGTCGTGGTTTGGCTGGCGCGTCTATCGCCGCATACGGCGGTGCCACCAACGCAGGTAACTCTGCGGGCATGAACGCACAGTCGGCAGGTCAGAACTACATGGGCAACATGGCTATCGGCTCCGGCACGATTGGCTCTGGTCTGAACATGCAGATGAACGGCCTAAGCAGCGTCCTAAACGCGCAGACACAAACATATATCAATACTCAGGACAGCACGTTGTCTGATCTGGGCGGTTTCCTTGGCGGCGCAGCAGCAGTTATGAAGGCATGGCCTTCTGACTTACGCCTCAAAGAGAATGTCCAACTGGTCGGCGTAGACCAGCGCACAGCGTTGAATCTGTATGAGTTCAACTACATCGGCGAGCCAGACAAGCGTTACCGTGGTGTGATGGCGCAAGAAGTCGAAATGGTCTACCCAGATGCAGTAGAAATTGACGAGCAGGGCTTCAGGTCCGTTCGCTACGATCTACTTGGCATCGAGTTCAAGGAGGTCGCGTAATGGCACGTGGAAACCGTTGGGCCAACTTTGGCCAAGCATTTAACGCCGTCTACAACGTCGGCACTACTATTGCCCGCGACTTTGAAGAACTTCAAATCCGTCGGAAGGATGACGAAGAGTACACCGATCCTACAACGGGCAAACCTCTTACCGGCTTAAACTTAGAGCGCGCCAAAACAAAGGCGCTTGCCGATATTGCAACGAAATACGGTGATGCTAAGGGCGGTCTAGCTATGCGTATGGGCGTAGAAGACCTAGAAACTGCGCGCCTTAACACCAACTACCAGACCGATACATACGACGAGCGTGTCAGGCGTGTAGGTCTAATGAACGCAAACACCGAGTCTGCCACGGGGTTGAACAACGCCAACGCAGGGCTTGCCGTGGCGAACACCGGCCTTGTGGACCAGCGTACTCGCGAACTGACGCGCCTAAACGACATTGGCGACGCCACACAGGAGAGCACGATCTTGCGCACTGACGCGCAGAACTATCGTGATGCGAACCAAGCAAACGCTCAGGGCGTTTACTACGGCGGATCGACCTACGGAGCATCGCTGGAGGCTGACGGGCAGCGCGCCATTGCGGAGGCTAATCTGGCCGGACGCAAAGCCGAGATCGACACTGAGGTTATTAACGACCCGAACTATCTAGCGGGGCGTTTGGCTCAACTACGCCGCACCAATAACGTAGCCCAAATTGAAGCGGATTTGTCGGAACGACCTGAGTTCAAAGCCAAAATGGAAGCTCAGTTAGAGACTGACCTCAACAACGCTATGGCCGCAGCGGCGAACTCGGTGACAGATTTGCAAGTTGCCCAAGACGAGGGCTACCAAGCGAACCGTCTAACGACCGGCCTTGCGCAAGGTGCCACCGACGCAGCCAACGCGCAAAGCGGGCAGCTAACTGCGGAGCGGGAACTTCAAGTTAACGCCTACATTACTGAGTGGTCAAAGACTGCCGATCCTAATGACCCTACGTCGATGCCTCGTCTTGTTAGGGGTCTTATGCAATTCGCCCCAGAAACCGCTATGGCTCTCCAAAAAAATTACGGTGAGCATGAATTGTGGCGTATTACCAGTGACTCTCTTCGTTTGAAGGCAGGTGCCAACAACGCGCTAAGCAATGGTGGGGTTCCGGGGTTGGAGAAGTATCTTGAAGATAACCAGTTCGGCGGTAATCCCGACGCAGTCCGCGTAGAACGCGGTGAAGACGGCTCAGTTAAGATGACGGCTACTGGCCCTAACGGGACATATACCATCTCAGAAGGAAAATCTGAGCGTGAGTTCATGGAGAACTTGCAGGGTTATCTCGACCCCGCCACGATGCTCCAGATTTCCAAGCAGCAGTACGACAATGTGTTAACGCGTGCACAGGCCAGTTACTATCAAGCGCAAGCAAACGCTAAAGGTACGTTGTCTCTGGACGAGTACGCTGTTCGCTTGATGCAGAGCGACAACCCTCAAGACCGGGAACAGGGTATTAGGCTTGCGTACCGCAGCCAAGATGAATCTGTGATTAACGCGGCAGTAGCAGCGGACCGGGAGCGAAGCCTAATTGACAGAGCAGGAGGTGGCAACGGAAACGATACGGGGATTGTTGACCCACTATCAGGTCGAAACAGCGCCGGGCAGGTGACTTTGTCTACTGGAGAAGTTGTTCAGACTGTTCAGCCGCAGAACGGGCAAGACGGCAATTTAACGTACACCGATGAACAAGCTAGCGCGAACGTTCTTACGCAGCTTCTTCGCGCCGATCTAACCCCGGCAGACCGTCGTGCAATCCTTGAAGGCAACCGTGAGTTGCTTCAGAAGATGAAGTTGTATCAGCCGCAAGCGCAAAAACTCCAAATCATAGAAGACATGGCGGAGGACTTGAAGAAACAAGACTTCCAGCAAATGTTCGCCGCGATAGAGCGGGGCGCTAACTTTATGACGGAGTACAACAACCTGCCCTTGTGGCAGAGAGGTCTCATCGCGAGTGGAGACCAATACGGTACGTTGCAAGCCGACGCTATGCGGAAGAGCGCTTCGATGGAAGCTCTTCAAGACCCGAGAGCGTTGAGCATTATTATTAGTAACCTTCGTAGTTCCGTCGAAGACGCAACCGTAAGGACGCGTACCGGTAGTCAAAATTCTAGGGATGCTGCCACTGAAGAACTGACACGACTACAAAACAACATCGCGGCCTTAGAACAACAACTTGCAGGTCTTAGTACCGGTCTGAGTGGCGGCCAATAGAGGGGAAAATAGACAATGGCTGATCTGAATCGAATCCGAGCAGCGTTCCCCGACCTAGACAAGTACGAGTACTCAGATTCTGAGGTAGTTCAGTGGCTAGCCGGTAGAACAGGCGAAGACCCTCAGCAGTTAGCAGTTGAGTTTGGGCTTATTGATCCAAACCAAGGCGACTTTAGCCGAGGTATTGACGCCGGATGGAGTTCCACGAAGGCGTTAGGTTCTGGCGTTATAGGCATAGCGGGTGACGCCTTACAAATTGATAGCCTGAGAAACGCGGGTATTCGTGGGTACCAGCGCAACATGGCGGATGTGGGGTTAAATGCTCGCTCAACAGACAGCGCGGAGGGAGTTAACAGTGTCGGCGACGCCGTTGATTTCGCCCAGTATTGGGGAGGTTACGCACTTCCACAGGTTGCAGAAGCGCTTGTTACTGCCGGTGTAGGCTCTCAAATTGCCAAGCAAGGCTTGAGATACGGTGTTAGACGCCAAGTAGGGCAGCAAGTAGCTAACCGTTTTGCAGGGACTTCGGCAGGTCGAGACCTTCTAAAAACCACAGGACAACGCGGCGCTTACACCGCACTTGGGGCGCAAGCCGTCGGTACTGAAACCGGTGCTGTCTACGGCGACGCAGCACAGCGCGCGATTGACTCCGGTGAGGGCATCGACAACCTCAACCTTGGGCGTATTGGCACCGCCGGTCTAGCCGCAGGTGCTCTGGAGTTTGGTGCTGATGTAGCCACACTTGGTCTCGCACGACTTGGACCGGGTAAAGCCGCCTTCGATATGCTCAATACCGGTAGTCGTACAGCTAACGCCGCCATCCGTGGCGGCACAGGCGCGCTTGCTGAAGGTCTCACCGAAGTTGCGCAGACAGGTATTGAAGACATTGGTGCGGGCACTAGCTTCGCAGATGCTAACTTCTCTGACCCAACATCGTTCTTCGCAGGTGTCGTCGGCGGCGGCGGTATGGGCACTTTTGGTGGCGCTATCTCGCGACCTAACCGTGGTCTGTCCTCAACGCCAGAAGACACAGGCTCCGTAGTCGAGCCAAGTCAAGAAGGCACACAATCTGCCATCGACCAAGAGCTACAGGCGCAGCAGCAAGCCGAGCAAGAGCGTCTACGGGCTAGAGAGCAAGAGGCAGCGCGCATCGACGCCGCGCCCACGTTCGTATCTCCTAAAGACTTTGACAACTTATCTGAGGAAGAGCGTCGCCTTGACCTTTACGATCCTCAGTCTGAGTTAGGTGCGCAGTTCCGCGAATGGCGAATTGACAATAAAAAGCGGGCAGTAGACGAAAAAGAACTCAAGAAAATTCAAGATGAGTTCCTGAAGTTTACTCGTGATGACGACCGTGTGACCGAGCAGAAGTACGAAACTGCTCTGGATGACCACATTGCCTATAGGGCTGATGCAGCACAACGCTCTCCTGAAGTAGCGGCACGCGTCGCTGAGATGAAGCAGGGCTTGGTTGCGGAACTACAAGCCGAAATAAAAGCCAAAAACCCAGAAGGCATCCGCCTCGTGGAACAGAAGGCTAAAGGTCTACTGCTTCCAGCTGAATGGCGTGAGGCCAAACTCATTGCACTAGGTAAGATTAAGTTAAAAGGAGCCAAAGATGCAGGATCGACCGTCGCCAGCACAGCAGCAGCAACGACGGCACCGACTGAGGTTACTCCAGAGACTACTACACCAGAAGCGCCTCCGATGCCTACGGCTGAAGACGTGCCGGTCGCTGAAGCAGCACCGCAAACTCCAGTAGTAGAGGAGCAGCCTGTTGTAACGCCTAAGCCTGAGAAGGGCCGCCGCGCAGAAATGCGGGCGTACGCCGAGGAAGTTCTCGGCCCTGAGTGGGAAACCTACGAAGGTCTGTCTCAGGAGTTCTCTGAAGGCAAAGGCTTCTACAGCAAACGCAAAGGTAAGTGGGCGTTCCAAGACGCGGTGGACCAAGCCGCTCAAGCAGCCCGTGAAGAAGAGGCCCGTAAGAACGCGCCTGAGACACCGACTGCGCCCCCAGCAGCCAACGACGCGCAGGTTACGCAGGTCCGTCAGGACGCTATTGCGTACGCCAATGAGAAGCTCGGCAACGAGTGGCTCCAGAATTACCCTGAACTGACCACTATGTTGAGCGAGCAGCAGTTTGCTCCGTTCCAACAACGTGTTAACGAGTTAGCAGATCAACAGGAGGCAGCGCCAACTCAAGAGGCCGCACCTGTCGAGCAGCCCGTCGTCGAGCAGCAGGCGGAAGAAGCGGCACCGACGCAGCAAGAGGCAAAAGCCAAGATTACTTCTCTGGCAGACCTGTTCAAAGGCGATCTACCCGCAGACGTTAAGTTGAGTGGGCAGGAACAGAAAGTCTTCGACGTTCTCCAGCAGGCGTTCCGCAACAACGAGATCGACTCCGTACTCCAGAGCAATGGCTCGTGGAACTCTAAAGACATTGCGCAGAAAGCGGGTGTGGGCGAGAAAACCACAAACACACTGATTAAACGTGTGGCGGGTAAGGTAGCCAAAGCCAACGGCTACACCATGGACGAGGTCCGTGACCTTGCTAAGCGCGCTCGCAACGTCGAAGAGGCAGCAGGCGTCAACGACACCAACGCAGTATTTGACGAAGCCGCACTCGGCGAAGATGGAGGGTTTAACACCACAGCGTCTGTTGGTCAGGGCAACTACACCGTTACCAACGCCAAAGGGCAAGAAGAACAGGCGCAGCCTGAAGACATTGCGTACACAGAGGCGCGCTCGCAAGAGCCTGACGCGTTCGAGGCTAAGCGCGCTCGGGAAGCTGCGCAAGTACGTCAAGAGTTTGAAGAAGAACTGAAGAAACACCCCGCATACAAACCCGCACAAAAAGCGTGGGATAACAATTACGAATCTACTATTGAAAACAAAAGCGACCGCATCCCATTCTCTGAGTTGGATTTAGCTTCCCGGTATGAATGGTTTGAGCGTCATCTGGAGTTCCAGTCCGGTGACTTCCCGGCGGAGCAACTGAACGAGTACTACGCTGAAATTCGCGCCAAGTTTATAGAGGAGAGAGACAATGCCCAAACTAACACCACCAACGAAGGGGCAGCAGCTGAAAGCCAAGCAGCACCTCAAGAGCCTACGGGAACTCAAAGCGAAGTACGAAGCGAAGGGGCTACAACTCAAGAAGAGCAGCCCGTCGAAGGAGACGGCCAGCAAGTAACGTCGTACAACGGCGAGACGGGGCAGACTACCACTGCTACCAAAGCGCCTGTTGTTCAGACCAAGAAGAAACGCCGCGTCGTCAAACCGCCCAAGGTAGAAGAGGTCGCGGACGAAGCAAAACGCCAAGGCACCGAAGAAGAGTTCTTTGACGCAGAAGCTGTCGCCGAAGGCATTGGCGGGCAAGTGGTGTGGCAGCGGGGCGCTGTTGCGCTCGTCCGTACTAACCACCCGGACACCGGCAAAGTGTTCTACATCGGCGCGCGCGGTACGCAATTTACCCAGCGGGACATCGACGATTACGGCGGTAAAGGTTTTACTGAAAAAGAACTTGCTGACTTGCGCAAAGCGAAGGCTGACCTTGTCGCCGAAGACAACAAGCAGCACCAAGAAGCGCCGTTTATCAATTTCGAGAGCGGGCCGGTCCAGTTCTCCAACGGTGTGCCCGAAGAGTTCAAGGGTGTACTTGCCGAGTGGCGGGACATGCTGGGCATTGACGCAAACATCTACATCACCACTCTCGAAGACGCGAAGAACGACCGCTTCTCTTACACTGGGCCGCACCGCAAGATCGCAGCAGGGGTTTTGGACCCCGACGCACGCGGCATGACAGCCAAGATGGACGACGGCGCTCACTTCCTGATTTTTGATAACGCTGCCTCTAAGGCACACTCGCTGGAGATCATGGCCCACGAGCTTGGGCATATTCACCAGAAAGAAGTGTTCGACAACGCACCGCAGGAGATGAAAGACGACATCTTCGAGGCGCACCGCGAGTGGTTGAAAACATTGAAAGGCGCTAATGCTCGACAGCTTGTCGATACTATGCGCGCTCGTAAGGTGGGAAAAACTACACCAGTGAATGAGGCTGTAAGCGCAAGCGAGGCCGGTCCCTACTGGAAATCATTCTCTGAGTGGTACGCCGATCAAGTATCGCGTTGGGCAACGACCCAGAAGCAGCCGCTTACGGCGGTCGAGAAATTCTTCTCACGTCTTGGTAAGGCGATGAAGAGCTTCTACGACAAACTGGTCAACGCGAAGTACCTACCAGATGGCGACTTCCTGAATTTCTTGGAAGAGATCAAACGCTACAACTCCAAAACTCGTATGGGCCAACAGCCCCAGAGCGAAGGCGACATTCAGCAGATGGCTGGGCGTTTGGATGCAACGACGCGAGGCCGTGAAGCGACGAACAAGTTCGCCGAATGGGCGCGCGAGCGCGGTGGCGACGCCGCTGCGCAGACTGTCGTCAACTTCCAATCACTGGCGAAGTTCGGTACGGACTCGCTCAAGTTTCTCCACCAGTATGTGCGCGACTCTGGCTCAAAAGCAGCCAACGCCATGTACCGTGCGATTAAGGAAGCGGACAAAACCCGCCAAGACATCCGTCGCCAAGTGGAGTCCATTGGCGCACGTGCCCGTGACCTGACGCCTGAGCGTCTCGCCAAGGTAAATGACTTCTTAGGTAAGTCGACGTTCGAGCAGAAGTGGGGCTACGACCCACAGTGGCAACACCGCCAAGTGAAGGTCGACCCTGTGATGCGCGTAGCGTTCAACAACCTGAAGCCTGAAGAACAGCGCCTTGTGCGCGACGTCTTCCAGCACGGCGAGAACATGCGTCTTCGCAAACAAGAGATCGCCAAGGCACTAGGTGTTCCGGGGCGCTTCTTTACTGACGCCTCGCTCGAAGGGCCATACGCACCGCTGAAGCGCTTCGGCAACCAAGTGGCAGTTCTTTACTCCACCGAGTACGAAGCAGCTAAGGCAGCTGTCGACGCCAACGCGACGGCGGCTAACAAGAAGCGTCTGGAAGACCTCAAGTCTAACCCCGACCACTACATCGTTCAGTTCTTCGACACCCCCGGTGCTGCGGATCGCTTCGTGACAGAACACAAGCGCCGTGGATGGAAGGGCGAATACTCCAAGAAGACGGGCGACATCTTCCAAGACCGCGTAACAAACACAGAAGTCTTTGAGCGTGTGATGGCAGCGGTGAAAGCCTCGGACATCGACGGCGAAGCCAGCAAAGCCTTCTCTGACATGATCC
>Ga0181592_10000288_pt1 | contig 37757 bp, 60 predicted proteins | sample 071ome_20_FD_133755 | JGI IMG/M metagenome (GOLD analysis project Ga0181592, IMG submission 133755) | Coastal salt marsh microbial communities from the Groves Creek Marsh, Skidaway Island, Georgia - 071412BT metaG (megahit assembly) | ecosystem: Environmental > Aquatic > Marine > Intertidal...
AGGAGGATGAGTCGTGAAGTACATCCAGACCCCCAACTACATCCTGACCGAGCACAAGGGTGGATTCTACATCAAGGTGCGCTCCGAGGCGCGCTGGCGCGACTGCGTTGGCGACCCTGAGCTGGTCGACGCCGACCTCGCCGCGAAGCTCGAGGAGGGCCTCCGTCGCGAGGAGGCCGCGGAGTGGATTCGTAAGGCCGCCAAGGCCGCGCCCGAACTCGCCGACAAGCTGGGCTGATGTTCGGCCGCATCGCGGGGCTCAGGTCCCGAAACCTGACTCGGCGCCCCCTCGAGTATCGGGCGGCGTCGTTCTCGCAGCTGATGCGCGCCCTCGAGACCATCGAGCGGACGCGTCAGGACGGGGTCGTGCTGCGCGCGTCGACCATCCGCCTCATCGCGCCCATCGTCTTCGAGGAGACGGTGACGTACCCGTCTGGGTTCGCCGGCGTGCGCATCTACTCGGACCTGTCGATCGTCCACGAGGTTGCCGCCGGCGTGACGACGGTCTTTGAGGTCGCTGGTGACTATCACGAGTTCTCCATGCTGAACGTGGAGGGCGGGACGAACTTCGTCGCCCTCACGGAAAACAACACGGTGGGAACCGAGATTCGCCGCTGCCGCGTTAACGCGACCAACATCTGGCTCGGGGGCGGCTTCTCCAACACCAGGACCCGCATCGAGGACAACAACGCCCTCTCCAGCGTGGTGCTGGGGCAGCTCGGTGCGGCGTCATTCGTTCGCGGCAACGTCCTCGACAGCATTGACGCAAACGCCGAGAGCATCTCCAGCTGCCACCTGACCGACAACTACCTCGGGCAGGACATCATCATCGACGGGGGCGGGACCTGCGTCGTCACGGACAACCTCGTGCTGGGCGACCTCGACACCTCTAGCGGTAGCGGCTCGAACATCGTCGACAGCAACATCGTCATCGGCACGCTGACCACGCACGGATCAGATACCGCAGGGGACAATGAGTAGGCCAGGGCTCGTAATCCCTCAGCCGCGCTTCTGTGCCGAGGTCGCCTCGACGCTGAAGATTACGCACGCCGAGACGCGTCAGACGATGCTCTGGGAGCCGACAGACCTCCAGGTAAAGCACTGGGAGAATGTCGCCACCAATCGCTTCACGTACACGCTAAAGGCGCGCCAGGTCTTCATTTCCACGGCCCAGAATCTCTACAACCTCCTCTTCACGGTTTTGAACACCGCACAGGGGAACCACATCGAGACCTGGCTGGTCTGGGATACGGACGAGAAGGTCACGGCGAAGCTGATCGAGATCTCCGACTTCGCCACCCAGCTCGACATCGAGCACCGCCTGGTGACCGGCGACGGGCGCATCGAGTTCGCCCGCGGGCGCAACAAGCCGTCGCTCATCCGCGGGTTCACCGCCGGCGGCAAGCGCATGGGCGCCGGCCTGACCGCCAACATGGTCCACCTCTCGGAGCTTCCCTTCTGGGCGGACCCGGACGCCACCTTCCTCGCCATGGGTCCCGCGGTCGGCAAGAACGGGCGCCTCCACATCGAGACCACCATGGCGGCGGGCTCGGAGCTCTCGAGGCGCCTCTGGGATGAGCCGCGTAACCAGTTCGCGCGCGGGAAGCTCTTCCTCTCCGTCGAGGACCATCCCTGGTACAAGATGGACCCCGAGGACGTCCGGACGGACGACCAGAAGAAGTCCCACCCGAAGGACAAGAACCCGCTCCCGGCGGACATCGAGGCGAAGCTGCGGTCCGAGGGCATGACCGACCGGCCGACGATGGCGTTCTGCTGGTGGGCGTACATGAACCTCACGGGCGAGGACTGGATCGAGACGCTGCGCGAGTACCCGCCCACGCCGCGCCACTGCTTCAACCTGGCCTCGGGCCGGTGGATCCGCTGCTCCCCCGAGGTGCTCCCGCACCGCTCGGTCATGTGCGGCTCGGGCGCGCGCCAGAATGTGCTCAAGGTCTACGTCGAGCCCCACGCGGGCTCCGGCCAGTACGTCATCGGGGTTGACACCGCGGGCAAGAAGGGCATCACCCGCCACGCGGTCGCGGTCATCGACAAGGAGACCGGAGAGCTCGCGGCCTGCTGCGTCCTCGATGACGACGACCACTACGGGCTCGTCGAGGTCATCGCGGAGGCCCAGCGGTTCTACACGGTGGTCCCGGAGAGCGCGCGCGTCTGGCTGCGCGATGGGACCATCGAGCGCGAGGTGCCGCCGGCGGTCATCGAGGCCAACGGGCCGGGCGCCGCCACCCTGACCATCGCCCGCCACCAGGGGCTCGACGTCATCGAGTACCACACCACCCACGACACCAACGTCGTGGGCCTGCTCGAGGTTCGCAAGAAGGCGGAGGCCGGGGTGCTCAAGGGGCCCGACGAGCTGGCGCAGGAGGCCAACCACCTCACGCGCGAGCAGAAGCACGTCGACGCCCCCGCGGTCTTCAAGGGTCTGAAGGACCTCTGCATGGCTATTTCGGCTGCTTACGTGTATATGAGGGGTGACCCCTACGAGGCTCCGGCGGAGGAGTTTCAAGAAGAGCCGCAAAGGTTTAGACTCTGGGGAGACGAAGAAGAGACCCCAGGAGGCGACGGTGGCATTTGGTAACACGTACACCCCGACATCCCTCCCCGGCCGGCGCTACCGTGATGAGCGCTCGCGGGAGGAAGAGGAAGAGGCCGATCGCCTGATCGCCAAGATGGAGGCGGAGGCGCGCAACGCGCCCGGCATCGGCACCGGCATCGGCTCGGCCATCGGCGGCGGGCTCGGGCTCGGGCTCGGGGCCCTCCTCGCCAGCGGCACCGGCGGCCTCGGGGCGGCTGCGATCCCGGCCTTCACCACTGGCGGCGCGGCCATCGGCGGGGGCCTCGGTGGCGCCATCGGCCAGGGCATCGCCGGCGGCAGCGAGGCCAAGGCGGACGAGCTGCGCCGCAAGCGCGAGCGCGCCCTCGCGGAGCAGGAGCAGCGGCTGAACGCCCTCGCGCCTCTCGCGATGCAGCTGGGTCAGCGGCGGTACAGCTAATGGACGACCGCAACGGAGGCATCGCCGGCACCGACCTCACCGAGGAAGAAGCCGGCCAGGTCATCAATGAGCTCGTGACGGACTACGAGGAGCGCGCGCGCGGCTTCCAGGCGGTAGCCCTGCGCAACGAGCGCCTCCTGCACGGCGAGAACATGAGCGGCTACGTGAGCGGCCAGTCGGGCACCGACTCGTCGCACGGGCCCATCCACGTCGACCTCGAGGGCCGGCGTCCGCGCAACTACATGCGCAAGCTTTGGCAGACCTACGCGGCGCGCCTGACCGAGGAGCTTCCGTTCGCGAAGGCCTACCCCAACGAGAACAGCGGCTATGACATCGCGGCGGCGAAGGTCGCCAACGCCTACCTGTCCTCGCAGATGGCGAAGCACGAGTGGGCGCGCATGATCTTCGAGGCCGCCCTCGTCGCCCAGGCCCACGGGAGCGTCTACTTCAAGATCACATGGGACCCCTCGGCCGGCGAGACAGCCTTCGGCGAGGAGCCCCCCGGCGACGTCCACATCGAACTCGGCGACATCTTCAACGTCGCCATCGACGACGTCGACAACCCGCACGACGCGAAGTGGTGCGTCTTCCGGCGCGAGGTCGACGAGTACGAGGCGCAGGACCTCTACGACGAGTTTGGCGTCGAGGACCGCCCGGAACTCGAGCCCATCAAGTCGCGGTACGGGAACAAGAAGCAGGGCATCATGCTCAACGAGCTCTGGTACATCCCGAGCGCGCGCTTCCCTGACGGGCTCTTCGCCCTGCAGGTCGGCGGGAAGATCGTCCACATGAGCGCCTACCCGTACCAGCACGGGGGCCGTCCGCAGATCCCTGTGTCGTGCTGGCGCATCCAGGGCATCCGCGGGATGCCTTTCGGCGACACCCACGTCAACGATGCGGTCCCGATTCAGATCGCCGTCAACGAGCACTCGAAGGCCATCGCGGACATGACCCGCGAGGTGGGCAACGTCCGCATCATCGCGCACAACAAGGTGGCCGGGCAGCTGCGCCGGTCGAACCATGTCGTGAAGGTGAACGACACCAACCTGGTCGCGGGGGGCGCGCGCTACCTCGACCCGCCCAAGCCGCCGGACATCATCTTCGGCCAGCTCGATGAACTCATCACGGCGCTCCACGACCTCTTCGGGCAGAACGAGCTTCTCCTTGGGCGGCGCGTGGGCGACCAGTCGGGCAAGAGCCTGGCGTACCTGAACCGCCTCGACGGGCTCGCCATGGCGGGCTCGCTGAACCACCTGAACGCGGCGAACCAGCGCACGGCTCGTCAGATCCTGATGCTGGCCCAGCAGTACGTGGATGCGGCGCGCGTCATCGCCATCGAGGGCGCCAACGCGAGCGAGACCGAGGTGGTGATGTTCACCGGCGCGGACATCGCCGGCGCGACGGACGTCCGCGTCGAGGCCGCCTCGGGCAACGAGCACCTCTCCAGCGGGCGCGCGGCCCAGGCCGAGGAGGATATGGCGGCAGGCATCCTTCCGCCCGACCAGGCCCTTGAGCGGCGCGAGACGGGCCTTGCCACCACGGAGGCGGAACTCGTCCAGCGGCAGATGGTCGGCCAGCAGATTGAGATGGCCGCCCAGGGGAACGACGTCGAGGCTGACTCGACCATCGACCCGATGATCGCCCTCGACGAGATCGCCGAGCGCGTGAGCCTCGAGCTTGAGCGCGGGGCGCCGCCCCAGGTCATCGACTCCCTGATGCGCCTGGCGTCGAAGTACCAGAGTGTCATCGCGCGCGCCCAGAACCCGCAGGCCCCGCCAGAGCCCCAGGGGGGCGGCGCGCCTCAGCCCAATGCTGGAACCAAGGCCGAGCAGGACCTGCCCGGCGTCTCAACCCGGATGTAAGGACCTCACATGGACAACAAGACCCTCGGAGCCCTGTTCGCCCTCCTCTTCTCGCTCACGGTCGGCGTCATCGCGACCGGCTTCGCCAACGGGGCGCACGAGCTCTACTCGCGCATCTCGGGCGACTACGAGCCCAGCCTCGCGCGTGAGCTGGTCGAGATCAAGACGACCACGGTCTCCTGCGGCACCTCGGCGACGCAGATCGCGCCCGGGGCCGGCACGCGCTCGTTTATGGTCGTGAACACTTCCGCGACTGCTGTCTACGTTGGCGGCTCCGATGTCGACGGCTCCACGGCGGGCACGACGGGTATCGACGTGTGCGACGGCTGCACGGCGGGCAAGACCCTCTCGATGGACGCGCGCGAGGCCTACTGCGTGGTTGCCTCCGGCAGCGTTTCCGTCGAGGTCGTCTACGGTGTGAACTGATGCGCCGGCTACTGCTCCCCATCCTGCTCCTGGCGCTGTGCGCGCCGGCGACCGCGAACATCGGCAGCGGGGCTATCCGCCACGGCATCATCGGCTCCGCCGCTGACCCCAATGGCGTGCGCGGCGGCGGCAAGATTGGTGGCGGCAAGGGCCTTCGCGGGCCCCCCGCCGGCAAGGGGCCGGGCGGCGGCGGCCTTCCGCAGGAAGCCCTTCTCTCCTGGTGGTACGACTCCGAGGAGCGTGGTGCGTCCGAGGAGCCGGTCAACCAGGGCACGGGCTCCTACGCGGCGATGGTCGCCGATGGCGGCACCCCTGCGGTCGTCACGGCCACCGTGGGCGCCACGGACAACGTCGAGGTCTGGAAGCAGGCAAGCACGACCGCGCGCTGGCTCAGCGACGACGGCCTGGGCGGGGCCTCGCCCATCATCGTTGACACGGGGGAGTCGGCGACGTTCTTCTTCCTCTACTCGCCGCTAAGCCTGGGCGACGGCCTCGAGAACTTCGCGGCGGCCCAGCGGGCGAACAGCTCGGTCCCTGGGATGAACTTCGAGAACCTGCGCTCGGGCACGACCACCATCACGTACACTCTGCGCTACGACGCGGGCGGCGGCACGGTGCAGATCGGATTCCCCGCGGCGGACCTTGCCCTCTTCTACGTCGCCATCATCATCCACAACAACTCCCAGCCCGGCGGCTCCGGCGGCGGCAACTACGATATGTACATCCGCCCCCTCGAGTCCGGGAGTTCCTGGACGGCGAACAGCGCGGGCGCGAGCGAGACGCTGCGGACCAACCACTCCATGTTCATGAGCGGCGACGAGTACAACGGCGGGATCCAGAGCTGGGGCTTCTACCCGGGCATCGCACTCACCTCTGATGAGCGGGATGCTGTCTACGACTACTTCGCAAACCGATTCGGGGAGGGGTGATGTCTGACGCCACCGAGTCCAGGGACGCACTGATTCGCAATGTGGAGCGCGGGCTCCTGCTGCTCGCCCTCAGCGGGACCGGGCTCGGCGGCTTCGTCTGGAGCGACGCCCTGAAGGATCTCAACGCCACGGTGCAGAGCATGTCCCGCGACCTCGCGGTGCGCAACGCCAGCGTCGACCGCATCGAGGAGGACCTTGCCGACGCCAAGGCCAGGCTCCGGGCCATCGAGCACAGCCGCTTCACCAACGCGGACGCCGCTCGCGTCGAGGCGCGCATCGAGGGCGTCGAGCGTCAGATCGACGTGTTCCACCCCCGGAGGAAGTAGTGGCCGGCATTGTAGGCACTGGCAACTCGACTACGGAGCCGCTCGCGGCGGACGCCGTGTACACGGGGAAGTCCGACATCGTGAAGGACTACGCGTCAATCGCGGTGGTGGTGGAGTCGTCTGCCGACTCGGCCTTCGAGGGGCTGGAGCTGCAGTTCTCGCAGGACGGCACCAGCTGGTTCACGGCTCGCACCGCCTCGGTTTTCGCCGACGAGGCGCTGACGCTGCGCCTTGGTGTCGAGGCCTACCGCTTCCGGATCGTGTTCACCAACGGCTCGGCCGCGGCCAACACCCTCTCGATTCAGACCATCTACCACGCCTTCGCGAGCTCCGCCCATCCGACCGGCCGCACTGCGGCTCTGGCGCGCGCGTCCGACGCGCTCCCCGTCCGGGTCGTGCAGGACTTCCGGGTAGACGTGGGGGCGTCGCGCATCAACGGCGTCAGCACGGTGAACAAGTTCGGCTCCAACCCGTCGGTGGGGACCACGGAGGAGGACGTGTGGGCTGCGGGCGGCACCTACAACTGGCTGACGGCGGCGTCAGCGGTCCGTGTTCGCGCGGGCGGCGACGCCAATGACGACATCGCTGGCACAGGCGCAAGGACGGTGTTTATCTCGGGCCTTGACGAAAACTGGGAGGAGGCGAGCGAGACCGTTGCCCTCGCGGGCACGTCGGCGAGCGCGGCCACCACCACCACGTTCATCCGCGTATTCCGCGCCTACGTCGTAGAGGTGGGGACGTACACCGGCAACAACGCCGGGGACATACTCATCGAGACCACCGGGGGCACGCTGGTTGCTGACATTCTGGCCGGGTACGGCCAGACGCAGCTGGCGCTCTATTCGATACCGGCCAACAAGACCGGCTACCTTGAGCGCATGTCGCTACGGGCCGAGGCTTCCAAGGCGGTGACCTTCCGGGTGTGGCAGCGAACGCTCGGCGATGTTGTGTCGGCGCCGTTTCGCGCCAAGCGCATCCTCCGTCAGTTTGGTGGCGTTTCGGGGCAGGTCGATCTCCGCCTGGACTCGGTCATCAGGCTTCAGGAGAGGACGGACATCTGGGTCTCAGCCGAGGCGGCATCTGGCACGTCGGCCGCGTCGGCCGCCTTCGACATCATTCTCGAGGACTACTAGGTGAACTGGTCTTCTGTAGTCTGGATCGTGCTCTTCTGCTTGTGCGTGGGCTTCGAGGTCTTCACCGTGGTGAACAAGGCCGAGGGCGACACGCTCAGCGAGAACGTCTGGCGCCTGCGCGCCTGGCTCAAGCGCTCGGGGCGCGCGGGCCAGGTCGGGTGGGTCGCCTTCGTCTGGGGGCTCATCGGGTTCTTTGGGTGGCTGGTCATCCACTTCGTCTTCCCGGGGAGCGTATGAGCGTCTCGCCGGACCGCCTCGTGGAGCTCGCCCGGAAGTTCCGCCGGTACAAGTACGGGAACAACCCGACCTACCCATGGCGTATCCCGGGCGTGAGCATCCGCGTGCAGCGCCAGGGGGACACCAGCGAGACCCTCGAGACCAACTGCTGCTGCTTCGTCGAGGCCATGCTTGTGCGCGCCTTCTGGGAGAAGGACCACCGCCTCCACCTGGACGACGAGCACCACCGGGCCTTCATGGCTATCGGCGACCCGTATGGTCCGGTCCACGCGGCCATCGAGCTGGGCTTCGCCGACCCCATCCCGGAAGAGGACTACCCGACCACGCCGTGGCTGGTGGCCCAGGGGTGGAACAAGGACATGACCCGCGGGCACACGTTCTTCATCGTGAAGACCGAGGCCGGGGGGCGCGTCCTCATCCTCGAGAGCAACAACGCCTACGCCGTGCGCGGCGTGGGGTGGCGAGGCCTCGGCGGCATCGGGACCTTCACCAAGGTGCCCAAGGCCCCCAAGTGGTGGACCTGGGCCCAGATGATGAGCAAATATCCAAACCTTCGCGCGGCGGCCATTCGGTTGGACGACTAGGCCGGTTGCGGTATAGGATTCACACAAGCAAGGAGTCTCCATGTCAAGCGCAGATCCCACCTTTCGCCCGTCAGCCCTGGTCGCCATGAAGGCCGGGACGGACGTCGTCACCGTCAGCACCGCCGGCACGGCCGTGGAGGCGGTCGACAGCGAGTTCACCCTCGTCCACTCCTCCGACAAGTTCGGCGACTGGTTCAGCTTCGACGTGAGCACCGGGCGCCTCAAGTGCCTGAAGAAGATCAAGCGCGCCAAGGTCACGATCCAGGGCGCGGGCGTCACGAGCGCCACGGCCGACATCATGCACGTCGAGGTCGGCGTTGACGGCGCCGAGGCCGGCAACACCCGCACCCTCCTCGAGGCCACGGCCGGCATCGAGATTACCTTCTGCCTCGTCGACATCCTCACGGACATCGCGAAGGACTCGGAGATCTCGGTCATGTTCGACGCCGCCGACGACGGCGACGCGATCACCCTTTCCGACCTCAGCCTCGCGGTTGAGGTCCTCGAGCTCGCTGGGCTCGGCTAACCAAAACGCGCCCAGCGCGCAGGAGTAAAACATGGCAGGAAACCTCTCTCAGGGCCGCATCCCCTTCGCCGGCATCGAGTACTTCGATCCGTCGACCCCGGTCGCGTTCGACGTCGCCGCCGCCGGCACCGCCGTCGCCCTCGGCGACGCCACCTTCAACAAGGTGGAGTCCCCGGACGCGGACGATCGCGGCAAGTTCACGATCACCCTCGCCGACGGCTCGATCACCGTGACGGACGCGGGCGTCTACCTCGTCCTCTTCTCCACCTCGGGGGCGGGCGATGCGGCTGACCACATCATGGACTTCCAGCTCTACATCGACGGCACCGCCGCGAGCAATGCTGGCGCGTCCTACACCGAGGACGCCACTGCGGTCGCCAAGGGCTGCGCTGGCTTCCAGACCGTCCAGACCCTCGAGGCCGGCGCCGTCCTCGACGTCCGCGTCGACTCGGACGCCAACGGCGACGACTGGGACCTGGACTCCATCCAGTTCACGGTCATCCAGCTCGCCTCGCGCGCCTGATAGGCTCGCACCCAGGGGGCCCCTCGCTGCTGGTCAGCGGGGGGCTTTCTGCTATTCTGCGCCATGATTTCAGTCCAGGAGCCCGCCGTGGAAATCCCCGTCGCCGTCGTCATCGCCATCAGCATCGCCGCCTTCCTGCTTCCTGCCGCGGGCATCTTCCTGATCCCCCGCCTGGCGAAGTTCCTCAAGAGCAAAGGCCTGGACGATGAGACCCTCGAGTTCATCGACCTCATCGACGACTACTTCGACGAGGTCGAGGACCTGGCCGAGGCATCGGGCATCAAGGGGGCCGAGAAGCTCGCCAAAGCCCTCACAGGGATGGTTGAGAAGCTGGGCCGGGAGCTGACCGCCAAGGAGAAGGCCGTGGCCGTCAAGCGCATCGTGGAGAACGCCCAGCGCAAGAAGGGCATTCGGCCCGGCGGCTCTATCCGGCTTGACGACGCGGGCATGTAGCAACACGGGTGTTGCATGTCGCAACACTGGTCGTGTAGCCTGCCATCACCGAAAGACCGGATGGTGAGAGCGCCAATGTTGTGCGCCTGCCACGGAGGTGATGGTGGAAGAAGAAGCCCAGACCCAGACCGCAGACTCAGGAGCCGTACCCGCTGACGCGGAGATGGCCGCCTTCCTTGAGAAGAAGCACGCAGACGCCCCGGCGCCGGCGGAGGACGGATTCGAGGATGAGGCCGAGGGCCTCGAGGAGCCCGAAGTCGAGAATGAGCTCGATGAGGAACTCGAGGATGACCCCGAGGCCGCAGAGGAAGAGGACGAGGTCGAGGCAGAGGAAGAGCCGGAGCAGCAGCCGCTGAGCCGGACCAAGCGTCTTGCGATGCAGCGAGACGAGGCCCGCCAAGAGCGCGAGACAGCCGTTCATAGCTTCAACGAGGCGTTGGACGTCGCTCGCAACTTCCAGCAGCAGGCCGCTGCTGCCAACGAGGAGGCGGTCCTCTACCGAGCGGAAGCCGAGGATTGGAAGGCGTATGCGTCCAACCTGGAGGAGAGGTTGCGGGAGGAGCTCGGCTACGAGCGCCACCCTGCCGAGCTGGAGAACTTCCAGATGCGGCAGCAACTCCGGCGAGCCCAGCTGCAGCAGAACCGGGTCCGACAACAGTATGAGGCGGAGCAGCAGGTCATTCAGCAGCGCCAGGTCCAGCAGAGGGTCCAGGCGTTGTCTGAGGGGTCGCGCGAGCTTGCGCGGAAGTACGGGGTAGACCACGTCGGTCTCCTGCGTGCTGCATCGTACGAGGGCCACAACACCCTCGAGGGGATCGAGCAGGTAGCCAAGGCCCTGCGACAGTCCAAGCGAGCGAAGGCAGAGCAGAAACGAGCGCCGCGGAGCGCCCGACTGAAAGGCGGGCGTGGGCGCGTAAGAGCCCCTCAGGGCCAGGACGCTGACGAGGCACGGACCAATGATATGGCCCAGTTCCTCGAGCAGAAGATGGCTCGTGACGGGCGCCTCAAGTAAGGAGCAGCCAGATGGCTTTCAGTGACCTCACCCTGTCTGATGTGCAGGATCTTCTCGCCCGCTACGGTAACGACTTCGTCACCGAGCAGACCAACCTCATGGCCCCCTTCTTCTCGAGCAAGGCGCTCAAGAAGCGGAAGAACCGTGGCAAGGTCATCATCGTTCTCGTCAAGGCTGGTGGCCTGGCGTCGACCGGCTTCCTGGCCGACGGCGGCAACCTCCCCGACAAGAAGGGTAAGACCCCCGCGCGCGGCACCCTCTTCCCGAAGGTGCTCTTCTCCCGTCTGGGCATCGGCCGTCTCGCCGTCGCGACCCTCGTGGACGTGAACGACGCGATCTCGCTGTTCAAGGAGAACACCGAGAGCATGGCCGAGGACATCGCCCGCCAGCGTGGCCGCGCGGTCGCCAAGACCTCGCTCGGCTCGCCGGCGACGGTGCCCAGCACCACGACCATCACCGTCTCGGATCCCTCGGGCTTCCGCGTCGGCTCCGTCGTGGACCGCTACAACACCTCCGACGTCTACCAGGAGACGGTCGAGATCACCGACGTGGACATCCCCGCGTCGGGCAACGCGACCATCACCTTCGCCGCCGCGGACACCCGCGCGACGACGGACACCTTCTACCTGAAGGGTGCCCACGACAACGCCCCGACCTCGCTCAACGATGTCGCGGCTGACTCCAGCCTCTACGGTCTCTCGCAGAACGCGAACGACTGGGCGGCTAACCGCAACGAGTCCATCGGCACCCTGTCCATCGACGACATGCGCCTGGCTTCGGTCCTCCACCGTCGCCGCCGCGGCAAGTCCTTCGACTGCCTCGTCATGAACAGCCTCAACGAGAAGCGCTACTCGGACCTGAACCTCGCCCAGCGCCGGTTCATGCCCGGGCAGAAGCTCGACGCCCGCGGTGGTCTCAAGTCGGAGTTCGAGGGCAAGCCCATCGAGGTCGACGAGAACTTCCCCGACGACGAGATCTACATGATCACGGAGAGCGACCTCTACTGGAACGAGACCGTCTCGCTCCACAGCGACCGCGACGGCAGCCCGGGCCAGATGCTCGGCTCCAGCGCGCCGCACGCTCACGTCGACCAGAACGAGTTCGCCATCGACGTCCACATGTGGGAGGCGGGCAACCTCGTTTGCACCCGTCGCTCGGGCGTCTCGGTCCTCGCTGGCATCACCGGCTGATCGGGAACATTCCCATGAAAGGGGCCCCTACACGGGGCCCTTTTCTTTGGTAGGATGAGCGCGGAGGCAACCATGGACGAGGCAACCAAGTACATCCTGCAGATGCTCGGCATCGGCCCTGTCGCGACCGGCGTCAACGCCGCCAACGCGGCTATGACCAACCGCCGAGAGCAGCGCGAGTTGGACGCGCACAACTACGGTGCCCCGCGCGAGGCGAGCAACCTGCGGCGCGAGATCGGCTCGATCCAGCACACGATGGGCGGCTTCCCGTCCCGCGGCCAGCTGGACCAGGACGCGGTGACGCGGGCGCACACTGGCGCCGCCGCGACGCCCGAGGAGCATGACCTGATCCGCCGCATGGTCGAGCTTCGCAACCGGAAGAGGTTCGGCGGCAACACCCCGATGCTCCGCCCCGGGCAGGCCATCTGATGCACCGTGAACTCTCCCCTCGCCGCATGAAGCGCTGGCTCGACCGCCGGTGCGCCGAGCACCGCAAGGGCCGGCGCGTCGGCCTCGCGCCCTACCCCGTGCAGGAGGGGGAGGGCGGGTACATCGTCGGCGAGCGCATCCGGATGCGAATCCCCATCGGCCCCATCTCTTTCACCGTCCTCCGCCCCGTCGTCATCGGCGTCGCGCGGATGATGAGCAACTACAACTTCGCCAACATCAAGAGCTCGAAGGTCGAGCTGGCTGATGAGAGCTTGGCGGACAAGGTCCAGAAGTACCGGCAGCGCCAGCGGCGCGCGGTCGAGGAGCGCAAGGCCGAGATCCAGAACGCCATGCTCGAGGAGTTCGAGCACCGCATCAAGGCTCGACCGATGATCTCCGTCCCGAGGTGACAACGTGGGAATGACGATTGCCGAGGCCCTTACCCACATCCGGGAGGACCTCCTCGACGACGCGAACAGCATCCGCTGGTCGGACACGCAGCTGCGGCGCCACATCAAGAGCGCCCTGTCCAAGTGCCAGACCCTCTACGTCGCCAACGGCGGGCACCGGTTCACCCGCGTGCTCACCAGCCAGAGTGTGACCTCCAGCGGCCTCGACGTGGTCACCGCGCTCGGGACCCTGACGCCCGTGGAGATCACGGCGGTCATGCGCGCGGACACCGACTATCGCGAGCCCATCGAGTACATCCCCTGGCATCAGGCGGTCCTCTACGCGACCGACACCTACACATGCGACGTGATGTGCGTCCCGCAGCTCGAGCACGACCTGGCCGCCGCCACGAGCACGGCCCTCGTCGTCGCCGTCACGGACGCCCCCGGCACATGGGACGCCTTCGAGGAGTGGGTGTGCGCCCGCGCCGCGATGGAAGCGGCCCGCAAAGACAAGGACCGCTTCCGCGACCTGGAGTGGATGGTCCGTGACGCGGCGGAGGCGGTCTACGGGATGCTGCCCGAGGCCCCCGCGCCCGCCCTGAGCGACCTGCCGGGCCATGACCGTTTCCTCCGCTGGACCTACGAGAACGAGCTCCTGCGCCTCGTGAGGTACAGCTGATGCCGCTGACTGAGGTGAGTGTCGACATCAGCCGGTGGTCGTCCCGCAACATGTGGCTGGGCGACGACGGCCAGCTGCGCGTGCGTCCGGGCATGAAGCGGGTGTGGACGGTTGACTCGGGACGCGACGTGGTCGCCGCGTTCAGCGTGTTCAACTACCACACCGATGAGCCGTGGCACTACATCGTCGACGTTGACCGGCAGACGTCCTCGACGTCCAACCAGGTCGACGCGCGCATCAAGGTCTACGACGAGGACTGGGTGCAGATCCAGGAACTCCCCCTGTACGCTGACCGCGTCCCCCGCGACGTCACCCACGCCCTCATCGGCGAGCGCGGCTTCCTGGTCATCTCGAGCCCCGACTTCGCCACCGTCCGCGGCCTGGTGGGTGGCGGGCTCCGCATCGCCGAGAAGGTCTCCGGCAGCTTCCTGACCTCGGTCGAGGTCCCCCGGGGTCTCTGCACCAAGTGGGCAAACCGCGTGGTCATCGCCGAGGACAACCTCGTCTACATCTCCGACCCCGTCGCCGCCACCGGTGGCGACCCGATGACGTTTGTCGCCGCGAACGTCATCGACCGCATGGGGAAGATCATCGGCCTCCACGCGACCGCCGACGACCTCCTCGTGGCGGTCACCACGCAGGGCGTCTGGGGCTTCCCTGGCGAGGCCCTCGAGAGCGCCGACGTGGCCGACAGCGGCGCGCGCTGGATGCACATCCAGGACTACGAGGGGGTCACCTACCGCTCGAGTTGCATCGCCAAGGGCAAGCTCTACCTGCTGACCAGGGAGGGGTTCCGCATGGGCCTGACGCGGGACCCGGGCGCGGGCGTCAGCATCAACATGGAGCGCGGCGTATCGACCTACGACGAGCCAGTGTGGAGCTCCGACTGGCGCTCGGCCGATATGTTCGCAGCCGAGGACGGCCCCATCGTCTCCGAGCGCGGCCTGAAATACTCGCTCGTCACCGACGTTGACCGCAGCTTCAAGTCCTGGTGGGGGCAGGACTTCGACGCCTCCTCGCGCGTCGTCGGTATCTGTCGTCGGCCCAACGGGGAGCAGGTCATCGTGTTTGAGCACGGCGCCTACGTGGCGACCGGCAACTACGACGGGGCATACAACTCAACCAGCGAGACCGGCATCACCGGCAAGCCGGGTGAACTCATCGGCCGGGTTGAGATGCCGCCCGCCTCGAGCCACGTCCTGCGTCACGTCCACTTCATGACGGACATCGGGGGCCAGTCGGCGAACACGGTTGCGGTCGCGGTGAATGACTCGCTGTTTGAGATCAGCCCCGTCAAGGACCCCGTTGCCGCCGTCATCGGCACGTCGACGTGGAACAACACCGGGAACGTCTCGCGCCCGCCGCAGATGCGCTCGCACCGCGCCGAGTTTGATGAGCGCGGCGATGAGTTCCTGGTCACGATATCCTGCGCCTATTGCGATACGCGCATCGGCCGCCAGGCGACCATCGAGTTTGTGGCGGAGAGCAGAGGGGTTGATTCGTGACGATCTCATCCGGCCAGACGATTACCCAGTCCGACCTGAACGGCCTCTTCGGCGACCAGCTGTCCGAGATGGCCGCCTCGGCCGAGGACGGGCGCCGGCCTCACTACATCAACGTTGACGCGTTCAGCGTCGCGTCGACGACGGAGCTCCACAAGCGCTCGAAAACCTTCCGCCCCAACGACGACATGGAGATCATGGCGATCCACGTCTACGACTGGGGTCATGGCTCCGCGACCTCGAGGACCATCAAGGCTACCCTCGAGGAGGCCGACGGCGGCACCAAGTACCTGCTCGACGACGACATGAGCGTGAGCAACACCGACGCCACGACCGGCCAGACCTCGAGCGTCCTCGACCTCACGGACGTGGCAGCCGCAAAGAAGAACTGGGTCCTGAAGGGGGTCCTGTACCGCCTCAAGGTCGAGGTGGTCACGACCTCTTTCACCCACGGTCACATCAGCGCGCACCTCGCGCTGAAAGTGAGGCAGCGGCGATGAGGGTTCTTGCTCGACACCAGTTCCGAACGGACGAGGTCCTCGACCACGTCCGTGTCGAGGACGCGTACAACCATCTGCGGCGCGACGCACAGGACATCGTCAACCGCCGGTACATGCGCACCCCGTGCATCATCGACTTCGGCCCGTTCACCAGTACGTCTGTTGGGACCTATGCCGGCCTGGCGACGATGATCATCAAGCCGCCGTTCGCCACCATGATCCGCGGCGTGGAGGTCGTCGCCAACTTCACCACGAGCGGAAGCAACGTGATGACGGTGTCAGCGACGGGCATCAGCAACTGGAAGGACATCGAGGTCACCAGCACCGACATGGACACCGACGCGACCGTGATCCTCTCGCGGGACATGCGCATCGACGCCGGCCAGGAGGTGGTCCTCACGGCCACCTTTGACAACGCCACCTACGACGTCGAGCGCCTTGACGTCGTGCTCTGGCTCGATGTCGACCGCCTGCAGGACCTCACCGACCGCCCCCTGCGCGGGTCCAACCAGCTGCCGACCCTCGGCCTGCGCACCGACGAGCCGAGCGCCACGACCTACGCGGCCATCGACACCAACTTCGACGACAACTTCAACGCCTCGACCGGCGCCGAGAAGGCGTCCGCGAACCGGCGGCTGACGCGAATCACCGTCCACCGTCGCAGCGACAATGTGAACACGGTGACTAGCACCATCAACAACGAGGACAAGATCCCCGCCGGTGATGGGGGTGAGGTATACTCGTGGGACCACTACGCCACGGGGGACGCCCTGAATGTGTCGGACGTGGGGATGCTGACAGACGTCAACCACCAGGTCATCGACGATGAGCTGAACTACGCCACCACCACCGCGAAGAACCAGGGCAACGTGGTGAACGACGCGATGACCGGCAAGGACCCGGCGGACCCGTCGGACTTCTGGAAGGTCTATTTCGACTACTCCGGGAACACGGATGTCGCAGCCGACCAGCGCCAGGTAGTCGTTCTATACTGGATCTGATAGGAGTCCCCCATGGTCTACGTCCCCTCCACCACCAAGTACAGCTCGGTCTCGCCGACTCGCACGAAGACGACGGACGAGAAGTACGACCGCGACAAGATGAAGTTCGAGCAGGACGAGATGCGCATGGCGCTCGACCAGGCGAAGACGGCCCCGCCGACGCCCGCGAGCAACACCTCGTACGCCACGAAGACGGTGTCCCCCACCACGGCCGGCACCCGCATGACGCAGGGTTCGCCGATGGTGGGCAGCGCGACCTACTCTGGCGGGACCAAGAGCGCGATGAACACGCGCACCGCGATGAGCGGCATGGATCCGGGGCGCATGGAGACGAGCCCGCTGCAGAACATCACCGGGCGACCGCCGGCCGACAATGCGTACCCGACCGGGCGCATGGCCCCCGACCTCGCTGCGGCCGTTGGCAACTTCGATCGCGGCATGGTCGGCGAGCAGATTATCGACCCGACCACCGGGGTGAAGATCAGCAACCCCGGCTTCGACAACGTCATCAACGAGCCGCCCCCGTTTGACCCCGAGGCTGCGGCCAACGACTACATCGAGGAGATGCTCACCGGCACCGTGCCCACCGAGGAGGCCGAGGCCCTCATCCGGGAGATGATCCAGGACAAAACCGAGATGGGCCTGCGCGACGCCCGCGCGGGCATGGGCCGCGCCGGGCTCGCCTCGAGCGGAGCCATGCAGGCCGGCGAGGCGGACATCCGCCGGGCCGCCGGCCAGCAGGCCTCCGAGGCCATCCTCGGCTACCAGGACCGCGCGCGTGCCGAGGAGCGGGCCATGCGCGAGGCGGGCCTCGACGCCTACATGCGCGGCGAGGACCTCGAGCGCGGCCGCATCGCGGACGCGATCACCATCAGCCTCATCGCCGAACAGATGGGCGTCTCCCCTGAGGAGGTCATGGCGGCCATGCAGGGCGAGGGCGGCGGCGGCTACACGACGCCCGAGGAGCGCGTGCTGGCCGCCAAGCAGGCGAACCTCGACGCGATGCGCGAAGGAACCGGCGGGCTGCAGGGCGGCCCCTCGGGATTCGGCGGCCATGTCCCGGCATCCACCGATCGCCAGTTCACCGACGAGGGAAGCGCGCGCGCCCAGGGCTACACCCAGCCCGTCGGCAACCCGGCGCGGTTCACTGATGAAGCCGGTGTCGAGTGGGAGGAGCGCGCCTTCAAGAACCCTGACACCGGCTATGTCGCGTCCGTCTTCGTGAGGTTGTCCTGATGAGCCTTCTTCGCCAACTCCAGGAAGAGCGACGCCGCGCCAAAGAGACGGGGCGTCGCGGCCAGCAGATGCAGCAGGGGCTCCAGCAGGGGCTCCAGCAGCTGGACGCCATGCAGCGTCAGATCCAGGACGACGCCCTCCGCCGGAAGGGCGAGACGCAGCGGCAGGACATCGCCGGCCAGCGGGCGGACGAGGCTGCTGCTGCCGCCATGCGCGAGGCGAAAAAGTTCGAGGATCTCCACCCGTACAATGTCGAGAACAAGCGCATCATCAACCAGCGGGAGACCGACTACCTCGACCGGCAGCGCGGGATGATTGAGGCCCAGAACCTCGCCAACGCCTACAACCGGGCGAACAACCCCCTGCGCCTCCAGGGGTCGATGTTCGACCTCCGCCTGAAGAAGGTCCCGATGCTCCGGGCCGAGCTGGGCTTCGCCGGCGAGGGCGTCGCCGGCAAGGAGCTCGGGCAGAGCCTGTTCCGCGACGTCCCGCCCACGATGGCCGAGAGCTTCGAGCAGTACCTCGAGCGGGCCAACAAGGCCGGCTTCGGCGGCGACATGATCTCCAACATCCTCGGCACCGCCAACTGGAACGCCGAGGGCGCGGAGATGGGCGCCCGGATGACCGAGGACCAGGCCTACAACGCGGCGAAGAAGGCCTTCGACGCCTGGAAGGTCGACCAGATGAACACCCAGGCTGGCCTGCTCGGCCTCCAAGGGAAGCAGGCGGACATCGACAAGAAGAACCGCCCGCCCGTGACGGGCCCATGGGAGCCTCGGGGCCAGAAGACGATCGGCGGCGGGGATCGCATCCCGCGTGGCGCCTCCTTCAAGGCTGCTTCTGTCGTAGGCAAGGGCAAGGCCGTGTTCGGCGTTGGCCCTGTCGGTGTGTCGGTTGACGAGGTCGGTCGCCATCTCGGCTGGGGCGTGCCCAAGGGCCCTCGCGGCGAGGTGAAGATTTCGCCACAGCAGAAGGAGTTCGCCAAGAACGAGAAGGTCCTCATCGCGGCGGATAAGGCTCTTCGCTCTCTCGACAAGGGCGTCGACACGGGCCGGTTCAAGGCATGGCTGAACGGCGTCTTCATGTCCGTTGGTATGGATCCGCCGGAGCTGTCTGGCGCCATCGCCGATATGGCTCGCACCGCCGACCTCGCGCTCCGCGAGGCGTCCGGCGCGGCGGCCCCCTACCAGGAGCAGCTGAAGGTCGCGAAGTTCACCGGCAACCAGGCCCAGGACGAAGACACGGCTCGCAGACTCATGCTCGGGACGCGGGAGCACTACCGTAAGACGCTGGGCGCGATGCGCCGCGACGCGGCTGAGAACTTCATCCTCAGCCCCAGCAGCGTCGACCACTATGGCCGGGACTACACCGATCCGGTTGGCCTGGTGAAGCGCTTCAAGCTCCTGCATGGCGAGGCGCGCGAAACAGCCACCGCGGCCATCAAGGAGCTCGGCGGCATCGGGAAGATTGAGTCCCTTCCCCGTGATCGCCGTCGCGATCTGTCAACCCTCCTTCTCAGGCTGTGGGCTAACCAATGAGCGAGTTCCAGGACGAAATCGAGGACCTCCGTGAGGAGTTCGGCGAGCCCGCGCCGCCCGCCAAGGACGCGCCGCCCGCCAAGGACGCGCCCGCAACCGGAGAGAAGAAGAAGAAGAAGAAGCCCACCGGCTTCGTCGAGTCCTTCGAGGCGGCGGCTGCTCCCGGCATCGAGCAGGCGAAGAAGGGGTGGCAAGACTTCGGCTCTGACGACGTCGCCCGCGGCGCGGCCCGCGTGGTCGGCACCGCAGCGATGGGCCCGATGGGCATAGCAGCGATGTCTGGGGGGGGAGCCAACATGGCCGAGGACCTCCTCGTCGCCACGGCCGACCGGCTCGGCTATGGCGACAAGGTCCGTGGCTGGCTTGGGTTCGACAAGGGTGACCCTGGCACCCTGGCGCGGGGCGCGGAGTTCGCCGAGAAGACCGCCAAGGGGCTCTATGATATCGGGCTCGACTACACGAAGCGGAAGTACGCCATCGGCGACTCGGACCCTGTTGACGTCGGCGGCATCGCTGGCGGCATCGCTGGCGGCACCGTCGGCGGCGTGGCGCGAGGCGCCGACCCGAGCCGCGTGGGGGCCCTGTCTCGAGAGGATCCGTACGGGCAGATGATGGCCGCCTCCGATGTCGCCACCCTCGGCGCCTCCGGCGTGGGGGCGGCGGCCAAGCTGGCGCGCGGCGCCTCGAGGAAGATGATCCCCCGGGCGAACCCGTCGCACTACGCCGCCGCCAAGGAGGCCAAGGTCAGCAAGGGCATCGACGACCTGCGCGGCCAGTTCTCCGACGCGCAGATCGACGCCGCCTCCAAGTTCTCGCCTGACGAGCTGGCGCAGCTTCGACAGCAGGCCATCCTCCAGCAGGCGGACGCCATCGAGTCGCTGGTCCCCCCGGACATCGCCGCGGCCAAGGCGCTCGAGCGAAAGATGGCCGGCCAGCCCGACCTGCCGCCGCCGCCGGTCGATCTCGGCACTGACGCATTCTGGGGTCGGGGCAAGCGGGCGGCGCCGCCGCCGGGAGGCAAGCGGGTGCCCGACCCCGTCACCGGGTTCCAGACCCCGGACGCGGTCACCGGCATCAACAAGCCCCCCGAAGTCGACATGGGCTTCAACATGAAGACGGAGTGGGGCGATGGTCCCGGGCCGCTCGGCCAACAGGCGGAGTTCGACCTGTGGGGCAAGCGGGCGGACGCGCTCGACACCCTGCGCGCGGTCGAGACCCACGAGGCTGTTCAGCAGGCCGCGGGCAAGCATGGGCTCGGGGGCATGACCCTGAGGCAGATGCAGGACGAGCTGGCCCTCCTTAAGGCGTCGCAGCAGCCCATCAGAACCCCGCTCTCCGGGCCGCTCGAGAGAGCGTCCGAGATGTGGGGGGGCTTCAAGGAGGGCTTCTCCGGCCTGCCCGGCAAGCCGGGTGCAGTCATGCGCGGCGCGGAGCGAATCGAGCAGGCCGGCGGCAACCTCGGGAAGCTGGCTGTCCCGGCCGGCCTTGGTCTCATGAGTGGAGGCGCAGCCGGGATGGCCGCGGGCGTGGGCGCCGGCCTCGCCGCGATGGCGGTGAAGGGCCTCGTCAAGAACCCGCAGAAGTTCGAGATGGCTATGTCGGCCCTCGAGTCGATGGGTAAGATCCCCCCGGGAATGGGCACCGGCGTCCAGGCCGCCCAGCAGATCGGGCAGATGGCCGAGAGCGACCCGCAGGTTGCTCAGGTCCTGCAGCAGTTCCTCCACATCGGCCAGGCTCCGCCGCCGCCGCCGCTTCCGTATCCGAAGGAATAGTCAATGAGCAAAGTGAAGAACCTCCCCCTCACCCTCGACGAGGTGCTGAGCTGCAGCGAGACCATCATGATGCAGGAGGCCAAGGTCGTCCTCATCGCGATGGTGAAGCGCCAGCGTCGCGTCGGCAGCGCCATCGGCCTCCCGCTCAGCCGCAAGGACCTGTGCGCCAAGCTGGGTATGGACCCCGCCGTCGGCCTCGAGGCCATCCGGCAGCTGGTCAAGCTCGACTACCTCCACCGTGACGGCGAGAACGTCCAGCTGGTCATCGGCCACCCCGTGGTCGCGCACCTCGAGGTCGGCAACCTGAACACGGTTCCCGCCGAGGAACTCGAGGCCAAGGTCGCGGAGATCCTCGCGCCCAAGCCGTCGACCCCCAAGCGCGCCGCCGCCGTCGCGCGCGCGGTCGGCAAGGACGAGCCCCCCAAGCCGGCGCCCAAGCCGGCGCCCAAGCCGCGGTTCGCTCCGCAGGTCAAGGCGGTCCCCGCGGCCGAGGGCAACCCGAAGGTCCCGGCCAAGAAGGCCAAGAAGAAGTCCTCGAAGAAGGCAGCACCCAAGAAGAGTTGACCGCCCAACGCAGGTGATGCTACACCTGTGTCTGGTCATGGGATTCCCCCCCCTTGAAAACGTGCTGGAAGGGCGTCCATTGTGGGCGCCCTTTCTTTAGGAGGCACACATGGAAGAGCGCACCCGCGGAATCATCAAGAGCTTCAACCCCGACGGCGACGAGGTCCCCGTCGAGGAGGTGAAGCAAAAGCGCGAGTACTGGCCCGACGGCCCCGACGAGCCGCCCAGCGGCTGGGACCCGTACTACAAGGGCATCCATCTCGTGGCCGAGCTTGGTCTGATGCGCGCGCGGTCGCAGTGCCTGCTGGTGCGCGCGGTCTCGAGCGACGTCATGGCGGGGACTGGCCTGGCGTCGGTGCGGGAGAACAGCCTGCGCGCCCTCGCGTTCGAGATCGTGGACATCGCCGACGACTTCCCCATCGATATGCTCTACCACGCGGACCACAACCCGACGGGTCTACGGGTGGGCGACCACATCCTCCACCTCTCTGCGTCGCAGGACCGTCTCGACCCTCGTGACGGTGGGTGTCCGTGGTTCTTCGTCGAGGCTCCGGACATCGCCGGGTCGTGGCGTCCTCAGGCCCTCAACGACATCCTGCGGTGTTCCAAGGGCAAGGACCTCCACGAGCTCAAGGAGATTGCGCGCCCGTTCGCTGACGCCATCCGCGCCTCCCGGGAGGCCATCAACGAGGAGCGCTGGGCGCGCCACCTCGAGGAGCAGAAGTGAGTGACCAAGAAGCCATCCTCGCCGCCATCCAGCAGCTCGCCGCCAGACTCGAGCGAGTCGAGGCAGGTTCCGATGTCGGAGGCCAGCATCAGGGAGGCGGCAAAGCGGGACACACCTCCCTGGAGAGTTCAGCAGACCAGTTCGCCGGTGGAGCGGTACGACAACCAGATGTGGTGGATCGCCCGAGCGGAGATGATGGGCTCGCTGGAGGAGCACGAGCTGGAGGCGCTGAGGGAGTCGGCGAGGGTTCGCCTGGAGCACGCGCTGGAGAACGACCACCGGCACCGGAAGGTGGCCGACCAGTACCTGCGATGGATTCGCAAAACCAACGGGCACTGAACGGCAAGATCGTGAGCCACGTCGCCGGCGGCTGGGGCTCGGACCGCCAGGCCCGCATCGACGCGGCGGAGGCCCTCGCCAAAGCGGGCTGGAGCCCGGACCGCATCGAGAAGGCCCTCGGCCTCACGCCGGCGGAGCAGCGAGGCGTCCGCGAGGAGGTCCGTGCTCGACACGAGGCGTTCGCGGCCAAGGTGAAAGAGCTCACGCGGGTGGGCGTCGACAAGGGAATGGACGGCGGCTCAGCGCGTCGTCAGGCTGAGGTGGAGGCCATCAAATGGTTCACGAAAGAGAACGGCAGGAAGCCGGACATGAGCGACCTCTCGGCCGGCGGAATCCGCCTGGGCTGAGATGGATGCTCTCCACCATGATCGCCCAGGGCGTCACGCGCGGCTGGGTGGTGTGGTGGGTTGTGGCCTGGTGCGGCCTGAGCGCCCCTCTGAGCGGCTGTATCGCCGCCTGCCTCTCCTGGTCCGCCTTTGGCGCTACGAGGGCTGACAGGGCGCTACCGTGGGCGACAAGACCCGGCTGGTGGGTGTTCACCAACCGGGTCATCGTTGAGCCCCTTGCGGTCTGGGTGGTCTGCTACCTAGCGGTCGCCCTCGAGGGGGCCCTCCGCGCGGTCTGGTGACAGCCTCTTGGGGATGCCCAGGCGCTGCATGATGGAGCGCCTGGCCGTGTCCTTGAGGCGCCCCTTTCCGGCCCACCAGTTCCCCGGGACAGGTATCTGGTTGGCGTTCGCCCACCGCACCAGCACGCCGTCCGTCGGGTCGGCGTGCCGGTGCGGGTTGCGGTAGGGCTCGATGTCGGGGACGTCGAGGCTCACACGCCCTCCTCGTAGACCTTCGCCATCTCGAGGAAGTCCTCGAGGCTGAGCACGACGAGGACCTTCTCCCGGGGCTTGCGCTTGAGTACCGCGATGGGGATCTGTCCCTTGCGCGCCACCTCCTCAGCCTGCGCCAGCGCGCTCCACGGCTGGTGGGCCTTGCGGTGCTTGCACTCCACGGCGAACGGGCCGGTCGAGACGTCCGGGATGGCAGGCATGATGTCCTGTACCTCTTGGTCGGTCTCCTCACTCTGCATCCAGCCCGTCCGCCTCGCGAGGATGCCGGCGTCATTGAAGACGCCGGCCACCCACCGCTCCATGCGCTTGCCCTTCTCTCGCTCTGCCTTGCCCATCAAAAGCCCAACTGGTCGTTGTCCATGAAGGAGTCGCCGTCCTTCGCGGGCGCCGAGTCACCGCGCCCGCCGCCGAGGAAGAGCACCGACTGGCAGTGGACCTCGGTGGAGTAGCGGTCCTGGCCGTTCTTGTCCTGCCACTTGCGGGTCTGGAGCCGGCCCTCGGCGTAGAGCTGGCGCCCCTTGGCGAGGTACTGGCCGCAGTTCTCGGCAGTCTTGCCCCAGGCGACCAGGTCGATCCACTCGGTGTGGTCCTCCCAGCTGTCGCCGTTCTTGCGGCGCTCGGTGACCGCAACCCGCATGTTGCAGACGGCGGTCCCGCTCTTGGTGAATCGAACCTCGGGGTCTCGCCCGAGGTTCCCCATGATGATGACCTTGTTTACACCCTTGCTCATCTTTGCCCTCCTTACAGGCATTCAACGAAGCCGCCCTTCCAAGGCGCTCCGTTCTCGTCGTGTCCAGCCTTCGCACGCTCGAGGATGGCTCTCCCCTTCGTGCCATAGGCCAGGTCCAGCGCCTCCTCCGAGGCGTTTGTGGTTAGAATCGTGGGCCGTTTGGCCGCGTGCCGCTCGAGGACGATCCGCCAGACCACCTCGGAGCTCCACTTGTCATCCCCCGGCTTGCCACCCTTGTCGACGGCGAACACGTCATCGAGGACCACCAGACTTGGCCGCTCGGAGATGGCGCGCTCCTGGGCGTGGAGACTGTTCTTCGCCACCACGTCCCGCTCGAGGGCCCCGAGGCGCGTCCAGGCGGGCCGTGGGATGAAGATACCGGCGCACACCCATGCGGCGTAGCAGGCCGCAACCGTCTTGCCCTTGCCAGACCTCCCGCTGAGAATCAAGGTCCACCGCTCCGGCGCCCGGAGGTAGAGCTTGACAGCGCCCGCCGAGTACTCGTAGGGGGGATCCTGACGCAGCACCGGGTCCTCGCCGGCGCGCAGCCCGATAGCGTCGCGGGCGTGCTTCTGGTCCATCAGGCCGCGCATCCTCACCCGCTCCGCGTAGACGTGCGGGTCCGAGTCATCCTCTTGCGGCGCGTGGTCGCTACAGCCCACGCAGGTCACATCCTTCGGCGCCCACTTGATCATCTCGAAGGTGTCGCCGCACGACGGACACTTCCGTCGGTGCATCATCTGCTTGAATACGTTCACCCCCGCACCTCCTTCAGCCACGCGGGCCTCTCTTCTTTTGTCCCGTCGTGCATCGTCTGCTCCTCATACCAGCGGTGGAACTTGATCGCGTGCTTGACCACCAGCTTCGTGCTCGGGTCCTTGCTGCGCTCACCCTCGAGCTTCCCGTTCCACCAGCCGCTCGGGTCGTAGAGCCACCCGTAGCAGGCCTTGGCGATGTAGCTCGGAGTCATCCGCGAATCGAGCGCCTGCCGCAGCGGCTCGAGGTTGGTCTTGGTCCAGGCCAGCCGCCCCCTGTCGCCGCTGATGGCTTCGCTGAGGCACTCGAGCAGGCCGGCGATCACGCGCCGCCGGTGGTGGTCCTCGAGGTGGCCGTCGTACTTGCCTTTGAGGAGCGACGCAGTCGGGACCGCGTCGTCCGGGCGCGCACCCGGCCAGGCGGGCTTCTTCGGCTGGATGGGGAGCTCCGGCGCCTTGCGCTCGAGCTTGTGCTCCCCGCACCAGTCGTCGTCGCGGACCACCGGGAATGCGCGCCCCTGAGCCATGTTGAACGCCGGCGGATGGCGGCGGCACTCGGTGCCAGAGAGGTATTTGCAGGACCTGCAGCGGTACCTCATCGGGTCCCCTCAACGAGCGCATCAGCTTGGGCCCAAGACAGCACCGCGACCTCGTTTGCGTTCATTTTGTTCAGGCGCTCCTGGTCACCCTTGGCGGTCGCGAGGGCGAGGTTCCACTCCCAGCGGATGATCTCGCGGCCAACACCCTGCAGGCCCTGCAGGCTCGCTGAGTGCTCCTGCATTGTCGCCTTGAGTTCCTCCTCGGTGTCGCACTGGCGCAGGGCCTTCAAGTAGCTGACAACGCGGTCTCGGTCCTCTCCGAGGTCCGGCGGGTTCCACTCGGCCTCCTCGACCACCTCGGCCTCGTAGACCTCGGAGGCGCTCGCGGCCTGCGCGGACTCCACGATCTGCTCCGCGAGGGCGATGTCGACCTCCGGCTCGTTGCCGCCCAGCTCCTCGGCGGTGTACGCGGGCGCGCCGTCGAACACGTCCGCGAAGTACCACCGGGCCGCGTTGGAGATGGCGCGCGCCATCATCATATTGCGCGGGTACTTCGTCCACGTCGAGTTACCGAGGACGCCCGCAGTCCTCGCGTCCTCGATGGTGAACCGCGAGGGGCCGACGGGCTTCCCGTTGCGGTAGCAGCGGAGCTCCACCGCTTTGTCGGTCATCTCGACCACCTCATAGTGGCACTCGGGGTGGCGGTTGATGAGCGACGAAATCAGCGTCGACGACATCGCCAGCTTCCCCTTGATGTTGTGGATGCCCGTCAGCGCCGTGACCGGGCCGATGCCCAGCTCAGCGCCCCACTGGATCTTGATGACGCCCGCCGCCGCCGCCTTGACGTCGGGGAAGAATCCGCTCTCCTTCGCCGCGCGAGCGAACATCCCGAGGTCCTCGATGGTGGTCAGCTGAAGGCCGGTGTTGTTGTTCTTGGTCATTAGAGAATCCCTGTAGCCTTGCGGATGGCGCAGGCGCGCACCATCTCGGTTTCTTTCATGTCGTTGAATAGAACCGTCGTCGTCGCCTGGCGGCGGCTCTTGTTGAGGTAGACGCACACGAGCGCCTCGATGTCGATGCCGTACTCGCGGCGGAGGATGACGTCGTAGAGCGCGTTTTTGACGTGGTCTTTCTTGCCGGGCTTGCCCGTCTTCCAGTCGACCAGCGCGCGGCGCGGACGGTCCCAGTCCCTCATCTGCAGAATACCCAGCGCGTCAACCGCGCCCGCCGCGCCCATGGCCTCGGACCCGATGGTGTACTCAAGAGCCCAAGGGGCCCACACGAGCACGTCCCGGGAGAGCCAGACCTGCCACGACGCGAGCGCCGTCGACACGTCCATGGCGAAGTCACGGTAGGGCGCGATGGGCGCGACAACCTCGCCGAGCTGGGCGTGGTAGATGATGCGGTGGGCCTCATCCCCCACGCGCGCGGCCTGCATTCCCTTGCAGACCCCGGTCGACTCAGGCTTGCCGACCAGCTTGAAGTCGGCTAGGCCTTTTCTTCCTGCCGGGTCGGCGCGCGCCACCACCGCCGAGGCGCGAGGCAGGCGCGATACGCCGTCCGTGTAGAAGTCGTGGTCGACCAGAGCCCAGCCGGTATCTGGCGCGATGTCACCGTGTGACCAATCCATGCTCGTCCTCTCCGTCGTCTGCTGAAACACTTATTGCACACGCGTGTGCAGTCCACAAGTCTAGAACACCTCTGATCCTGTGAGCTCCATCACGCCCAAGCCGCTCCTTTCGGCCTCTTGGTCCTCGATCTCTCGGCGCGCGCGGTGGATTTCTAGTTGTTCTTTGCTCTTGCGCGCCCGGCGGAGGAGCGCGAGGGCGAACGCCTCCGGGTCGTCGTTGTACGCGCGCTCCAGGTACTCCATACACCAGCTCAGCTTGTGGAACTTGCGCGTCTTGTCCACCTTCTCCAAGGTGACTCCTCGGGGGAACCGGCCTTCCTGCTCTAGCTGCTTCAGCCACGAGTAGGAGATCCCGCCGAGGACAATGCACACCTGTTCCGCCGTCAGCCAGACGTCCGAGCCTGGCGCCTCTGGCGCGTCGCTGACCGAGCTCGCCATTGCGAGCGCCACGCGCGCCCCCGCAAGGGCCTGCAGCGAGTGAGAGATGGCCTCATCTATCTGGCGGAGGGCGGCCCGCGTCTTCCGCTTGACCCGCTTGTGGTCGATCTTCCGCTGTTTCTTTTCGGCTTCTAGCTGCTCGCTCAGTCGCTCGATTTTCTTTAGCGCTCGCATTGGTCCTCCCGATGTTTTAGTTCGCAGATGCAAGTAAAGTAGTTCACAGCAGCCCCCTTCAGGGGTTTGCCTCGAAGAAGGCGCGCGCAAAACCCGGCGGCGTGGCGGACCTGATCCTCATCAGGTCACCTCCCAGAGCGCGAGGTCTCGCGAGGCCGCGAGGCTCTCGGCCACGGCCTCGCCGTAGTCGCTGAGCCCGATCGATCCATCCGCGTACCGGTAGAACAGGCGCTCCGATACGCGGGGCGGGATCCACGCGTCAACCATGTCATCCGGGTACAGGGGCCCGCTCTGCATTCTCGCGAGGGCTTCGTCAATTGTTGCCGGGGGCCTCCCTTTCCACGGATCCCGAAGCTCGCGCGCGCTCTTCCGCTCGGCCACCCAGAATGGGGAGTCAACATCCCAGAACAGCCGACAACTGCTTTGCGCCTGCCAGCCGTCCGGCTTCTTTTCGAGGCCGCCGGTGCGCGCAACCCAAACCATGCTCGCCAGCGCGGAGACGTTCTTCGCGGGACCGTTTGCCTTGACGCACAACACCGCGTCCAGCGAGTAGCTGCCCAGCTTGTGGCCGTTGCCCAATACGTCGAGCCTGTGCCCGCCCGCACCGGGTTGGGTGTGGTCTTGTCCGGCCTTCGGATAATCGTGCCTAAATGCCATCGGTGCCACCCCCGGTGCAGCACTCCGCGCAATACGTGTACCCGTCGCTATCGATTCTGAGCGACTTGCTGATAAGGCGCATTGTCATCCCGCAGTCTGTGCAGCGCACTGCGGTCGGGCTTCCGCCCGACCGGACGCGATCAAGTTCAGCCTTCTTCTCGGCCTCGGGCAAGGTTCGGTAGGTCATCGTGTTCTTCCTGTGGTTAGTCGAGGTCATAGCCAAGGATCGTTCCCTGGTTGGCCGCAATCTCTCGTCGCATCATTTCGGCCTCGTGTTCCCTGGAGAGCCGGTCAAGGCACGGGCGACAAAGTCCGATGTCTTCCAGCTCAGGACGGAGTCGGCACTCGCCACACTTTTTTTTGGTCATACGTGCGTTTCCTTTCGTGTGCGCGCGAAAGCGATTTTCGCCAAAAGCGCGCGCCCTGTCTGTGATGTACTCCCGGCCTGTGACCTCGAGCACGGTGTGGGGTCTTGGAAAGTAGCTCCTGTGCCCTGGGTCACAGCCGCTGCTCGACCTCAACTGGCCCGGCCTAGCCGGTGCTAGTGCTGGGTGTCGACCCAGCACTAGCCCGAACCTTGCTATTCTCGCCAGTCGTCGTCGTCGCGCATTTCGTCGTAAAGACAATCCGCGAGGTAGTCCTCCAAATCCCTCTCGCAGTCCCCGCAGCGCTCTTGGTCGATCGGGCAATCGTCTCCACAATCGACGCACAGCCCGGCATCCTCCGGCGGATCAAGCGGCGCCTGAATTCGGTTTCGGTCGCGATACATACTCTCATCCTCCTGTTGGGGCTAAGCTCACTCGCCGTCGGGCGGGGCAACGTAGGCCCAGATTCTCACCCACGCCCCTGTATTGGGCGAACCCGGCGGGCATACAATCGGGCTTACATCCTCTTCGGGATCGATCGGGTCGATCTCGAAATCGTCATCAGAGTAAATCTCTCGGGCCAAGGCGACCCAGTCATCGTTGGTCATCAGTTAACCGCCTTTCCAATCTGAATGAGATCGAACGCGCTAGCGCCCGCACCATGAGCAGGGATCGAGATTGATCGGGCCCGAGTAGCGTTGCCGCTGCAGAGACCGCAATCAGCGCACGCTACCCCGCGTGCGCTAGGGCAATCGATCTCCCCTTCAATCAGGTCCGCGCCCCGCGACCTAACGCGGAAGTATCGCCAACCCATAGCGCGCGCTTCAGCTGCTTCCGCTTCAGAGTCAACCGAAGCCATAACGATCGCGCGCGCGTCGTGGTTTTGTTCTTCTTTCCACTGGTGCGTGTAACCGGTCCAGCGCGCAGAGACGTTGATAAGCGGCACCCAAACCGCAACGGGGGCAGCGAGCGGGTCTCCATAGGTACCCAGGCGGAGGGGCCGATCGCGCACGAGTTCGCGCACGAGCGCAGCCTCCGGGCCGTCCGGATCGGTCGAGTCTACATATCGTCCTCTGTTGACCGATGCCGAAACCGATCGGGGCCCGTGGGCCAGCGTCACGTAGCACGAGCGCTTGCCAGTTTCCGGGTTCAACCGATGCGGACAGGCACCGCAAATCGACACGTCATCACCAGAGCGGACGTTGTCCATCGGCGAGCGCCCGTTATCCCGCAGAACGTAGGTCTGGACCATGGCACCTGTCTTCCCGTTAGCCGACCCGACCGTAAGTCCGGTGGCAACCACGACGATCGGAGCCCCGTCAATCAGAGACGGCCCACGGTAGATAATTGCGCCGTTAGGGTTGGCGCCTTGCGAGCGGCAAAGCGCCAACCAAAGCGCGCGAGGCGTACGCCGGAGCGTGCGCGCGCGTTTGCTCTTGCTGATGATATCCGCACCCACTAGCGCACCGCCTTGTAGCAACGGTCGCAGAGGTCATACGACGGCTCGGTATTCATGGCGTATCTCCAAAGGTGAGAAGCGCCTTAGCGTAGACAAGCCAAGATCCCGATGCGCCTAGGATGAGCTCGGATCCGTCGCAAAAGCGCCATGTGGTGAAGTTTTCATCTGTATCGACAGACACGGCCAGATCCCCAGCGATTCGGGCGCGCTCGTTTTGGGGCTTTTGACTGATAGCGGCGGCAGTGTTCATGTTTTGTTCCTGTCAAAAATCCGGCCTAGTTTGGTTCTATGCCTAAAGAGGGACCGGGCTCTTTAGGCCGGGTTTTCCAGATCACACCTAGGCTCGACTGACGGTCGCCAGCCGAGCCACGGTTTGCCCTAGAACCCAGCGAGGGCCCGATCTTCATGCTCCCGGTTAGCGGCATGCTGCGCAGCGTCTACATCGGGAAAGCAACCCGCCGATGCCCATGCCGCGAGTTGACGGGCGTGGAAGTCTACGTCTCGCCCCCTCTCCTCGCGCATAGCGAGGAGAAGGGAGGCAAGTTCAAGCGTGGCACCTTCGTGAATCATGAGAGGACCTCCGCGCCTTGGACCGTGGCTCCCGGGTAGGCGCGCACGAGATCGGCCAATTCCAAGCGCGCGCGCTTCGCAGTCAACCGCTCTTCCTCAAAAAGCGTGCGCCCGAGCGCGTTCCAGTCATCGACCGGAAGCGAGAAGACTCGGATCCGGAATCGGTCGCGGTACACCTTGCGGCGCGTGGAGGCGTACGAGATCGAGATCGTGATTTTCTCAGTCATTGCGCATCACCCCGAGGTCAATCAGGTAGCAATGAGCCGCTCCGAAGTGCTCAAGCACTTCATTGTCGTCGATGGCACTCGGGTCCTCGACGCCCATAGAGCGCAGCGCAGCGATCCCGCTCGCAATCTGACACGCGATCCCGAGCGAGCGGTAAAGGTGGACGACGTCCGGGTGCGCGCCCTGCGACCCCCGGTCGTTCGCTTGCTTCAGGAACTGACGCGCGGCATCCGCAAGCGGCTTAGGCTTCTCCTCACCGATGAAGGAGCGGACGCGGTCCTCGTAACGGTCGATCTGCTCATGGGTCAGCATCAGCTCACCCCCGCACGGATAGTGTCTCTATCGAGCTCAACCGGGTTACCGAATGCAGCGCAGTAGCGAACGGCCTCGCTCCTGAGGGCCTCGGACGCGTCGGCCAAGACCTGCGAAACGGTATCGGGCAAGGTCCCCGATACTGCGAGGCGGGCCTTGTGGGCCGCCGCCGCAATCTTGGCGTCGAAGTATCCGCGATCCCAATATGTGGGCGCTCCATAGGGGAGGAGATCGGGGTATAGGCAACGCATCAGTTCACCCCCGCGCGGCCAGCGAGCGCCTCAGCCTGGGCGTCCGCCCCAAGACGGCGGAGGTAGCTATCAGCGCCCTCAAACGCGTACCCGTCGCAGTAGCGGCGGAGCTCTTCCGCGTAGAAGGTGGCGCGATCTTCCGCCTCAAGAGAGAACTCGCTAAGAACCTGAATCGTGGTCTTGCCGGACATATCGTCTGCTTTCTGTTGCGGGGGGCGACCCCCTTGGGAAGCAGCTACCCTATCAAGCGCTGAAACGGTGTCGTTGACGTAGGTCACACCGTGACTGGCCGGTGTGTGCGCCAGGTCACCCAGGGTATTGCCAATGTGGCACGAGCTCGAGCTTGGCTTGTGCCAATATGACAAACGTACCCAACCCCTATTGCGAGGTTCGGTTGGGCGTGCTACTTCCCTTACATGTTTCGCCAACGTGACATAGCTCACACGTTGTGCCCGCCTGAACCCGGGGCAAGCTTGCCCCGCGCCCCTGCGGATCCGGCTTGTCTCGCGGTTGGGTACGGCGCCGTAAATGTCTGACAACGCAAGGCAAGTCAAGCCGGATCCGGATACGGATATCGATGCAGATCTTGAGGCGCTGATAGAGCGCTACCTGCAGCAACTCGACACTGTCGAGGGTTGCCGCCGGGTTCTTGCCGAAGTTCTAGCCAAGGCGGTTAGGGGTGAGGTATCGGAGCGTATGGCCGGCATTCTGCGCGGCATGGTCGATTCGGCCTCCCGCCTGATTGAGGCGGAGGCGCGGGGCGGTACGGATCAGCGCTCATCCGAGGCAATCCGCACGCTAGCAGAGGCAAACGCTAGGGCGCAGCGCAAGGCGCGCCGGCTAAACGGTTAGCGTCTGGCGCTGGGTTGCGGTGTGACCTGGCGCACATTCCCCCCGCGCTAGCGTGATTCCCATCACAGACCGGCAGCGAGCGCTGTGCTATCGTGCGCGGCCCTGGGTGCAGCCGTCACACTGTGAGCTCCGTCACTTGCGTGACGTGGGTCACTTTTAAAGGGGGGGGTGTGACGTGGATCACTTGACGGGAATAATCCCTTGACACGCAGGGGGGGGTAGGGGGGGGGTACCCAGAAAATAACACGAGCACCTGAGATGGTCCTCACAGGTGTGACGCAGGTCAACGACAGGGCGGCCGGTTTCTGACACGATGCGTTTCGGAGGTGAGAGATGAATCCCGATGATGTCGAGACCTGGAAAGAGATCGCCCAGTCTGCTCGAGACCAGCGCGACCTGACGGCGGCGGTCTACTCTGCCCGGGCGAAGTATGCCCGCGAGCGCGAGCGGCAGGCGTGCGTTCGAGAGCTCGAGGCTGCGGGCCTGTTTGCGGCTGCGGAACTGCTGATGAAGGGGGTGAAGTGATGTTTGTCCAGACGAAGATGCCCATTCTTGACGTGACCATGAGCGAGGAGCTCTACCAGCGGGTCATCAACCGCCTGTTGGTGGGCCTGGCGTTCCGCTTGGCCGGGGAGGCTGTGCCCGGGTCTGCTGTTGAGGTCTACACCAGGGATTCGTCCCTGTTTGTGACCGACGGCGGCGAAGCCCCTTCGGGGGCTCAGCGCTGGAAGGTCAAGGAGGACTACGCCCAGGCCGCGTTCAACTGGGCCCAGCTCTCGGAGGAGCTGTGAAGGATACCGGCGACAACGTCAACGCGAGCGGCTGCTTCAACATCATCTTCCACTACGTGATCGTGAGCTTGATTGCTTACTGGATCGGAAGGGCGTGTTTCCATTGAAGACGATCAAGGACGGCGAGGACCTGGTCGTGGTCTCCGCAGAAGAGGTCCCCAGCGACGCCTGGTGGCTGTTCATCGGGGTCTTGATGCTGCTCTGCGGGTTCGCGGGGTTCTTCCTGGGCTGGTTCGCCGGACTGGCGTTCCTGACCTGGGGCTAGAGCTCCACGCAGGGCGGGCTCGCTCCGCCGAGCGGGTAGATGAGGTCGTTCACGGTCGACACCCATCCGCCGCAGGCCTCGACGGCACCCGCCCAGTGCGGGAAGTGCGACTCCTTGGTGATGACGCCCAGCTCGAAGCCCTCGTCCTGACAGGCCTCGATGACCCGCAGGATCCCGTTGCTTCCAGCGATTGGGTCCTGCGGGGGCTCGTCTGAGACGACCACCACGAGGCGCGCATGGCCGGGGGGCCAACCCCCCACCAGGTTCGACGCCTCCTCAACTGCCCAGCCGGCGTGCTCCTGGCCCGACATATGGGGCAGGCTGACGCACATGTTGCCGCCCCAAGACACGATGCTGTAGTGGGGCTGCGTGTAGCGCCCGCCGAAGACAACCACCGAGCGCAGGAGGTCGTTTCGGCCATCCAGGGCGCAGAGCGCGTTGTTCACCCACTGGCGCCACGGATTCATGCTCCCAGAGCCGTCAATCACGATGATTTCGGCCCAGGGGGCGCAATCCTCGTCGTTGATTCCGTCGCAATCGCTGTCCAGCTCCGTGGGCAGCAGCGGCGGCGCGCCCAGGCCGTTGCAGTCGCGCCATCCGGGGCGGCACTCCCCCTGCGGGGCGCCCTCGAGGGGCCAAACGAGCTCGATTTCGCAGGATTCGGGCTCAGGGCCCGCCTCCGGGCCGGCGTCCACCTCGAGGGGGTCTCTCCAGCGCGTGCCGTCCTCGGCGGGCGGCCCAGAATCCGGCTCTGGGGGGATGTAAATCAGCCTCTCGTCGCCGCAGGCGGCCAAGAGCAGCGTCAGGAGCAGTGCTCGGCGCACCTCACACCCATCCGCGCTTGTTGGCGACGTATCCCTCGCCGAGGGTGCCATCGTCGAGGAACCTGCGGATGACTACGTGGGAAATCTCGCCCGTTTTGCAGTCCCAGGCGCGCGCCACTACATGAAACCAGCGACGATATCTGTCGTGATCGACCAGCTCGACCCGGTCGCCCGCCCTGCGGTGCTCGAGCATCCGGAACAGGCCCGGGGCCCAGGGGGGCTGCTGGGCCTTCATTTGACGCGGGTCCCGATGGGCGTGTGAGCCGGCGAGGAGGCCGCCCGCTGCCGCTCCCAGCGGCGCAACTCCTCCTCCTCAGCGCTGGCGAGGAGGCGGAGCCCGCCGTTCTCGCCGCGGATGTACGACGCGCAGTCGTGGAGCCCTCGAGCTGCGCCAAGGCAGACAGCGAGGAACGCGGTGATGGGCAGGTAGACCAGCATGCGCACCGGCGTGGCGACCGCGACGTCGATGAATGTCTGCCAGGCGCGAATGCTTACAGCTTCACGCCCTTCGGCGTTGCGAGCGGTCGCTCTTTCGAGCCCCACCTCACCAGTTCGTCGTCTATCCAGCACCGCAGCCCCTCGCTGACCCGCAACGGGTCGTCTCCGTCTTCAAGAATAGCGCGCGCGGTGATGCGCCTGCCATCCGGGGACACCCTCTCGACCGTGATGCTCTCGAAGTAGGCCATCACCCGCTCCGGAGCCATTCGAGGTACTCCGCCGCGAGCTCCACGTCGTGGAACAGCTTGCAGCGGTCCCCAGGGTGGGCGCTCATGTCGATGACCGTCGTCAGGCTGCACCCGTAGCTGTCCTCCGGGAAGTCCTTGGCCTCCGCGTACTCGTCGTCCCGCTTGTAGCCCCGCACGCGGATTGACATCGCGCACCGGCCCGGCTGGGCCTCCTCGTAGTACTGGCCCCAGCAGTGCTTGTGGCCGCAGACGAGCAGGTCGCCCCATGGACGCATCTTCGCGCGCTTCATCATCCCATGCGTGTTGTTCCACATCGAGTGCCCCTTGAAGTCGTGGCGCACGTTCAGGCGGAAGGTCGCGCCGGCCTGGTTGAAGTACTCGATGCGCGCCTCGTGGTCGGCGAACGCGGACACCTGGGCGCCTGCGGAGAACTCCCGAAACAGGCTCCCGCCCTGGTTCCAGTGGTCGTGGTTGCCGAGGATGATGTAGTCGTAGGGCACCTCGTGGAACAGCCATTTACCGAGCTTGAAGGCTTCGCTCTCCGTCGCCCCCTGCTGCTTGTACTTGCCGATGAGCTTGCCGACCCAGTTGTTGACCGTGTCGCCCACGTTGCCGGCGTACATGCCCTCGGTTGCGTTGATGGTCTCCACGTCGCGGATGAGCGCGTCCCAGTCGCACCCGTCGTCGTCGACGTGCGGGTCGCCCATGTGGACCACCGCGAAGGGCTCGTCGCGCTGGATGCGCACCACCCGCTTGCGGACCTCGTTGGCGCCGCGGGCCCGCCGCGACCGCGCGACCTGGCGCGCGACAAGGGCCTCGACGGGCTCCTCGGTCGGGTCCTCGAGGGTGTGGTGCTCGGCGTCGAGCTCTCGGTACTGGAAGTGGCACTTGCGCTGCGGGTTCACCCGCATCTCGAGGTCGCCCTGCAGGGCCCGGTAGCGCACCCCGGCGGTGCCGATGCCGAGCCTCTTCGCCATCTCCCCGGCGCTGATCCATTCACTCATGCAGATCCTCCTCGATCTTGCCAAGGCGCTCCTCGAACTTGTCGAGCGCGGCCTCAAGCGCCTTTATCTGGCGCCGCAGTTTCTTGATTTGCTTGTCGGTCTCGCCAAAGGCAGCAGACGTCGCGTGAGCAAGGTCACTCTCCTCGTCGCCTCGCGCCCAGAACTTGTCGGCCAGGTGTACGCCCGTCGACCAGAGGGCCGCCACCAGGACAGCCCCCACCGCTAGCGTGAACAGTTTGACTACGTCAAAAGGGTCGTCCATTCGGCCACCATACCAGTCCGCGCCCCCATTGGCGGTATGTGACCCCCATCATAGACACAGGTGTGCGATTTTGCTAAAAATCGTCTTCCAACCAACGGAGGCAACATGCCCGGACTTGACGAGCAGGTTTACGAGGCCGCGTGCGCGCGGATGGACGGATACACCCAGGCGATGAAGCAGGTGAGCGAGCAGTGCAAGGAGCAGCCGCTCGTGTCGATGCTTGGCGAGGTGACGGCTGTCGGGGTCATCTACAAGATGGTCACGTCGCGTTTCCTCGAGGAGGTCGAGGGCCACGACGGGCGCGCCGCCGCCCTCGCGGACAAGGTGGCGGAGGTGGCGGAGCGCATCATCGAGGAACTCGAGGAGCTCGCCGAGCTGCAGAAGCTCGAGGGCGAAGGCGGCCCGCATTGAGTCCGGAGGACTTCGAGCAGCTGGTCGACAAGCTCGAGGACGTTAGGGCGTGGCTCGTCGGCCGCGCGCTTGACGGCCACGTCGTCTACACCGACGTCCTCGAGGCAATCCGGATGGCGCGGGCGCTCCAGCCGTCCACCCCGTTCCCGAATGGCCGCCCCATACGCGTCGGGGGTCGCACCTATGATTCGGCCCGTCAGGCTGCTTTCATGGAGGGTGTCTCGCCGTCGACGATGAGCCGCTGGGTGAGCAAAGGGCGCGCCGCCTATCTGGATGGCGGCGGCGTGCGTCGGCATAAGAAGACCAGCAGAAAGAGCGCGCGCGCTGCGGCGCGTGCGCTAAGATCGGAAGCCGAGCAGGAAGGCTGGTTGTAGCGCGCGGCGGGGGGGCCCGACAGGAGGGCCACATGGACGAGAAACTGAACAGGGCCGAATGGACCCTGGACCGCTGCTGGAGGGTCGAGACCGACGAGGGAACTCGCTGGTACTCGACCCTCCGCGACCTTGAGGCGGAGCTCGGGCCGCAAGTCGTGCTCGATATGCCGGGCGGGCTCCGCGTCGCCGTCGACACCTGGCGTCAGCTGGACATCCAGAGCCGCCGCATCGACCGCGAGCGCCGGGCCACGCTGGACTCCTGCGTGCGGGAGCTGGTAGAGCGTCAGGGCTGGGCGCGCGCGGACGTTGCCTACTTCCTGGGCAAAACCGCGACAGTCATCAACCGATCTCTGCTACGCTCGGCGAAAGAGGAGGATGAGTCGTGAAGTACATCCAGACCCCCAACTACATCCTGACCGAGCACAAGGGTGGATTCTACATCAAGGTGCGC
>Ga0181592_10000307_pt1 | contig 36543 bp, 41 predicted proteins | sample 071ome_20_FD_133755 | JGI IMG/M metagenome (GOLD analysis project Ga0181592, IMG submission 133755) | Coastal salt marsh microbial communities from the Groves Creek Marsh, Skidaway Island, Georgia - 071412BT metaG (megahit assembly) | ecosystem: Environmental > Aquatic > Marine > Intertidal...
GTGTATTGAGACCCGAAATCTAAAACCAATATAGTTTGCGGCATAATAAATAGAAAAGGTTTAAAGAAATTAACTTAAGCTTAGTTAAAAAGCTCGCAAACCCATTCGATTAAGATTCAAAAAGAACCATACATGAATTTCTAGGCCAAACAAGAAAGGCCTAGGCATTGGACTGTAAACAAAGAAACTAGTCTTTGTTTTCAGAAGAATCTTCTGAATTTTCTGACTGTTGTTCAGTTGTAGAACTTGGTTCAGTACTTTCCTCAGTTGATTTAGTAGAGCTTTTAGGATCCTCTTGGGTTTCTTTACTGTCCGATGCTTTGGGCTGTGCCTCATCGGTAGGAGGAGTCTCAACCGCCTCTGGCTGTTCTTCAGATGTAGGAGTATCCGATGGGTTTTCTTTCGAAGCTGCAGTTGTAGCTTTTTTCTTAGCGGCTTTCTTTTTGGAAGATTTTTTCTTGGGTAATTCCTCTACAAATTCAATTAATGCCATGTCCGCGGCATCACCAAGGCGGGGAAGAGCAAGTTTATATATGCGAGTATATCCTCCGTTGCGGCTAGCGAATTGATCCACAAGTTCATCAAACAATTTGGAGACGGCTTTTTTATTTCTTAACCTCGCGATCGCTAGCCGACGGTAATGGACTTTACGAGCAGCATCATCGGTAACATGAGCTTTCTTCGCTAAAGTTATAATTTTTTCAATAGCGGGCCGGAGAGCTCTTGCTTTTGCCAAAGTTGTTTTAATCCTTCCATGTTCTATTAGGGAACAGGAAAGATTAGCCACCAATGAAACTCGGTGGGCAGACTTTACGCCCAACTGATGATTGTGCTTACGGTGTCTCATGGGGATAAATTAATAAATAGGTAATTAATTGGTGGCAGGTTCTAAAAGCCTGTTTTCAAACTTCATGCCAAGAGAAAGTCCAAGCTGCTCGAGTTTGGCTTTAATCTCATTAAGGGATTTCTTACCAAAATTTCGGTACTTCAGCATCTCGGGTTCCGATTTGGTCGCCAACTCTCCAACCGTTGTAATGTTTGCATTGTTTAAACAATTTGCTGCTCTTACAGAGAGCTCTATTTCATTTACACTCATGCTGAGCAAGTTTTTGAGCCTATTTTGCTCTTCACTTACTTGCTTTGTATTACTTTCAAACTCAATTTGCTCTTCGCTAATTTGGTCAAATACATCCAGGTGATGACGAAGGATTGCTGCCGATTGTTTTAACGCATCATCAGGAGTGATTCTGCCATCTGTATGGATTTCCAAAATCAGCTTATCATAGTCAGTCATTTGACCAACACGTGTATTTTGTACATCGTATTTGACCAATTTAACGGGGCTGTAAAGGGCGTCCACATTGATCATGCCAATAGGTTGGTTGTCCTGCTTGCTATCTTCACCCAAACAAAAGCCTCTGCCTACGGTAACATCCATTTCAGCAAACACCTTTTGTTTTCTATCAGTTGTTAAAATTACCTGTTCCGGATTGATGATCTCGATTCCTTCCAATGGGGAAATATCACCGGCTGTAATTGTGCCTTCTTTTTCAACATCGAGTGTAATGACAGCATTTTCAGCCTTATGATTGATAATGAGAACCTTCTTGAGGTTGAGCACTATATCCGTCACATCCTCAACGACACCATCCACGCTTTGAAACTCATGCTGTACACCATCCATTTTAAGAGAGGAAATAGCAGCGCCCTCGATAGAACTGAGGAGCACGCGGCGGAATGCATTTCCAATGGTGTGGCCGTAGCCGGTTTCAAAAGGGTCGGCAATAAATTTTGCAAACTTATCGTTAGCAGTTTCCTCCTCTTTAATGAGGCGGTTAGGTAGTTCGAATTTTCCAAGTCTAGTAGCCATGGTATGAATCGGTTATGATTATAATTTGAAATTTAGCGACTGTAGAACTCTACAACCAATTGTACATTAATGCTTTGCTCCAACTCATCTGATTGGGGCATTCTTGAAACGGTTCCTTGCAAAGAATCAGCTTTAACTTCCAACCAGGGTGGAGTGTTATTGTATTGGGATCCGTCAAGGTTACGGGTCGCAACCTGCCGGGAGGAAGTTTTTTCACGAACCGTAATATCGTCACCGACGGATACTTGGTAACTTGGTATATCAACCTTATGACCGTTGATCAGTAAATGACCATGATTGACAAACTGTCGGGCAGATTTGCGAGTCTTGGCAAATCCGAGACGATAAACCACATTATCCAGCCTTGTTTCCAGGTAGGAAAGGAAATTGTCTCCAGTAATCCCCTGTTTTCTTTTGGCCTTTTGAAAGAGATTGCGAAACTGTTTTTCAGTTAAGCCGTACATCATGCGAAGTTTTTGTTTTTCAAGCAAACCAGCACCGTAATCGCTTACTTTTCTACGAAAACTAGGTCCATGTTGACCAGGAGGGTAGGTGCGGCGTTCGAAAGACTTATTAGCAGGAAAAATCGCCATACCAAAACGGCGATTAATGCGGGTAGTTGGACCAGTGTAGCGTGACATTTTTAAAAAATTTACGGGTTAAACACGACGTCTTTTAGGCGGGCGACATCCATTGTGAGGAACAGGGGTGACATCAATGATCGAAGATACATTAAAGCCCAAGCTTTGCAGGGCACGAATCGCAGAATCCCTACCCATTCCAGGACCTTTCACCTTCACAAGAACTTCTTTCATTCCATGAGACATAGCGACCTTACCGGCGTCTTGGGTTACCACTTGAGCAGCGTATGCAGTAGATTTTCTCGATCCACGAAAATTGCATTTTCCCGAACTAGACCAAGAGATTACATTCCCTTTAATGTCAGTGAAAGAAACTTTTGTATTATTAAAGGTCGCAACAATATAGCAAATCCCAGAGGTTATATTTTTACTTCCTTTGGCTTTACGAACCTTGACTTGTTCAATGTTAGCACCAAGAAGGTCGGCTGCTGTTTCTTCTTTTTTAACAGGTTTCTCTTCCTCCTTTGCTTCGGGTGTTGCTACATTCTTCTCCTTCTTTGGTTCAGCAGGGGCAGCATTTTCATCAGAAGAGTTAGGTTCTTTAACTTCTTCAACTAGGTTGTCTTGGTCTTCGCTCATGAATCTGGTAATGGATATTTTTGACTAGCTTTTACGTACAACACCGACTGTCTTGCGTCCACCTTTACGAGTTCTCGCATTGGTGATGGTTCTTTGTCCGCGAACAGGGAGCCCTCTTTGGTGTCTTAATCCCCTGTAGCTACGAATACTTTGGAGGCGCTTGAGATTGTTAGTAATTTGACGGCGCAAATCACCCTCAACCATGATTTTATTGTCGATGATGTAGTTACTAATCAAACTTAGATCTTGCTCGGATAAATCCTGAGTTCTTCTGTCGGGATCAATTCCGGTATCATCAAGAATTTTTTGGGCTCTAGTTGGTCCAATTCCGTAAACATAACGCAAAGAGTATGCGATTTTTTTACGATTTGGGATATCTACTCCTAATAATCTAGCCATGGTAATATGTAATAAAAAGTTTTAAGTGTTAAGCTCCTTTAAAGAAGTATGCAAGTAGTCCAAAAGCAAAGAGCGCGATAGAAATAATAATTAGTGGTCTCCACTGGGCTTCGAAATCTTTTAATTCCAAAGACTCAATACCTCGGTTGGAAGTTGTTGAACGGCCGCGGATTCTACCCTTGCGGAGAAAACCATCATAATGTCTCTGCAAGAGAAAGGTTTCTATTTGGCGCATTGTATCCAGAACAACTCCGACAATGATTAACATGCCCGTACCCCCAAAAAAGGTTGCTACATTGTAGGAAACATTGGCAGTTTTAAATATAAAATCAGGAAAAACGGCTATGATGGTCAGGAAAACCGCTCCTGCTAAAGTAAGCCTAGTCATAACAAAATCTAAGAAGCGGGCTGTATGTTCCCCAGGACGGACACCGGGAACATAACCGCCATTCTTCTTCAAATCATCCGCTATTTGAACAGGTTTAAACATGATAGACACCCAGAAATAACTAAATACGAGAATTAAGCCCCCATAGACCATATAATAGAACCAACCTCTTCCAGCGAAAGCATTGGCAAGGTCTATTGCCCAGTTGGTTTCATTAGGTGCGTCCGCGATAGCAGCACCAAGAGTCCTAAGAAGTTGAGCAGGAAACATTAAAATCGCACTCGCAAATATAACTGGCATCACCCCTGCATAATTTACTTTTAGAGGTAAAAAGGAGCTTTGCCCACCAAACACCTTTCTCCCCACCATTCTCTTGGCGTATTGTACTGGGATTTTTCTTTGAGCCTGAGTAACAGCAATGATACCACCCACAACCAATAAAAACAGGCCGATCATCAAAATAGCTTTTATAATAACTAAATTATCATCCGCAGGAGCTAAAAATATAAGCGAATAAGCATCCGCTAAGGCTTTGGGTAAGTCAGCTAATATACCCACAGTTATAAGCAGGGAAATACCATTCCCGATCCCCCGCTGGGTTATCTGCTCACCCAGCCACATAAGAATAAGAGATCCTGTTGTCAGGAAGACAATTGAGTTGATAAGAAATAAAGAGGGAGATGAGGAGACGACAATATCTCCCAACGGCTGTCCGTCCAATCCGAGCTCAGCAGGGTTAAATCCCATAATGAGACTGCCCGGACTATCTCGTAATGCCACTGCGAGTAGACCGCCCTGAACCAAACAGATCAAAATCGTTAGGTAACGGGTATATTGGGATATTTTTTGCCTACCTGGTTCCCCTTCCTGCTGCAACCTTGCTAGGTGTGGAAAAACAGCCCCCATTAATTGCATAATAATAGATGCACTAATGTAAGGCATGATTCCTAATGCAAAGAGGGCACCATTGAGAAGGGCACCACCCGTAAACATGTTGTAAAACCCTAAAATGTCATTGCTGCCAGAATCAGTCCTTGTTTGCTCCCGTAATTCGAAAAATTCTTTGATTGGTGAAGGGTCTACACCAGGCAAAGGAATATTCGCACCAACCCGAGCAATAAATAAAAGAGCTAAGGTGAAGAAAATCTTCTGCCTTAATTCAGGTATTTTAAGAGAGTTGGTGAATGCAGAAAGCATGGCAGTTTAGGCAAGTTTGATTGAGCCTCCAGCAGCCTCTATTTTTTTCGTAGCAGAAGCAGAGGAAAAGTTAACTTCCACTGCAAAAGATTTGGAAACATCACCGGTGCCAAGTAATTTGACCGTTTTGGCATTTGGGCGAATCAAGCCAGCACTGCTCAACGTTTCAAGGTTTACTTTATCGGTTGAAAGTTTTTCTAAGTCTCCAACATTTACGATGGCTATGTCTGATTGGAAACGAGTGCGATTAAAACCTCTTTGGGGCAGCTTTCGATAAAGTGGCATTTGCCCACCTTCAAAACCAGCACGCAGGGAATAACCAGCACGGGCACCTGCACCCTTGTGCCCACGGCAACAAGTTTTACCATGACCATTGCCTTCACCTCGCCCTAACCGCTTTTTTTCCTGATTAGCCCCTTTGGGTAAATTGTGTTCTTTCATTTCGATTAAATTTTAGGCTGATGCTGTAGCAGTGAAGTTAGGGCCTTTAACTGTTTCGCCACGAATGTGTGAAATTTCTTCCGCAGAGCGAAGATCAGATAACCCCTTCATGGTAGCTCCAACGACAGATAATGGGTTGTTAGAACCTAAGGATTTGGAAAGTACATTTTTAATACCAGCACCTTCCAGAACTGCACGTACGCCACCACCTGCTATGATACCCGTTCCCTCTCTTGCTGGACGGAGCAGGACTTTACCGCCGTCAAAGTTTGCAAGGATAGGGTGGGGTATGGTTTCGCCAGCAAGAGAAACTGGACGCATAGATTTTTTGGCTTGTTCAGTACCCTTACGAATCGCGTCTGGGACCATTTGTGCCTTCCCGTAACCAAAACCAACATTTCCTTTTTGATCACCAACAACCACGAGGGCGGCAAAACTAAAACGGCGACCACCTTTTACTACCTTGGCACATCGGTTTACATGGACAACTTTTTCGAAAAGCTCTTCTTCGTCTAAGGTAACTTTCTCAGAAGCTTTAGGCTTTTTATTCTTTGTATCAGGCATAATAAATTAAAATTTGAGTCCTTCGTTTCTGACTGATTCGGCAAAAGCCTTAATACAGCCGTGATATTTCCTTCCTGCACGATCAAAAACGATGGTATCAATACCAGCGTCCTTGAGCCTTTTGCCAAAAATTGTTCCTAGTTTTTCGGATCCGGATAAATTTGGAAGATTGCTTTTGAGTTCCTTTTCGTTCGTTGAAATTGCTGCCAATGTAGAGGAAAGTTCATCATTGATACATTGTGCGTGAATATTTTTGTTAGTAAACCTAACCGTTAGCCTGGGTCGTGCAGCTGTACCAATTATTTTTTTTCTTATACGCCAACGTCTTTTCTGTAAAAGCTCTCTTTTCTTACCAAGATTCATAATATAAATAGGTTAAGCGGATTTCTTGCCTTCTTTTCTCCGCACAAATTGACCGAGAATTCTAACACCTTTGCCCTTGTAAGGCTCAACAGGATAATAACTTTTAATATCGGCAGCCAACTGCCCAACTTTTTGTTTATCAGCACCTTCAACATGTATTTTTACATTGTCTGCAACGGTAACAGAAACACCTTCAGGAATAGGGTGATTGATTGGATGCGAATATCCCAACTCAAGACCAACCTCCGTTCCCTTTACGGCAGCCCGAAAGCCAACTCCTTCAATGAGTAAGTCTTTGCTGTATGGAGTAACCACACCCGTGACCATATTAGCCACCAAAGAACGAATGGTTCCTTGAAGTGCCCGTGTTTGGCGATTGGTATCAATTGGACGAACAACGACCTCGTTGTCAGAGATTTCTAAGGTTACAGAGTCATTCAACTCTTGGATCAATTCTCCTTTGGGTCCTTTAACCCGAACCGAACCATCATTTGTTGATACTTCGACACCGGCGGGTATGTTGATTGGTAAATTTCCTATTCTGCTCATAATAAATCCTTACCAAACACTGCAAAGTAACTCACCACCAAGCTTTTCTTTTCTGGCGGTTTTGTCATCTACAATTCCCTTGGGGGAACTGATAATAGATATACCTAGCCCACCCAAAACACTTGGAATTTCTCGGTACCCACAATAAGAGCGACGACCTGGTGTACTGACACGGCTTATTCCTTTGATAGCATGTTTGCCAGAGACATATTTAAGATCAATTTCAAGTACCTTGAAACCGTTTTCATTATCAGACTCTCGACAATCGGAAACGAAGCCCCGTTGTTTGAGTATTTTTGCAATACCTGCACGTAAATTTGAGTGTGGATAAGAACATTTATCCTTACCTGCGAGACCAGCATTACGAATAACAGTAATAAAATCTCCTATAGTATCGTGTATAGACATATTTAAAGGGGGTAGTGGTTACCAAGAAGCCTTAATGACTCCGGGGACTTTTCCTTGCAAAGCAAGTTCACGGAACGAAATTCGTGATAATCCGAATTTTCTGATAACGGCGCGCGGACGACCTGTTAGAGAACATCTTTTGACTAGCCGAACAGGGGAAGAGTTTTTGGGAAGTTTAGTTAACTTAGCTTGTGCAGCATAGAAATCCTCTTCACTAGTATTGGGGTCAGAGATAATCTTTTTAAGAGCCTCACGTTTGGCAGCAAAACGAGCCACCATACGTTCCCTCTTTAAGTTTCTTTGAATTGCAGATTTTTTAGCCATAGAAATTAAGTTTTTGAATTATGCGGCTTGCTCAACTGGTTGAACTGTTTGTTTGCGAAAAGGCATTCCTAAAAGTTGAAGCAATTCTCTCCCTTCTTCATCATTGGAAGCTGTGGTGGTGATGCAAATATCAAGACCCACATTCACCCTTTGCCTTTCCACATTGATTTCTGGAAAGATGCTGTGATCTGTAATACCAAGAGAGTAATTACCACGACCATCGAGTTTGGAACGAACTCCTCTAAAGTCACGAATGTTAGGAAGAGAGATGGCAATTAATCGATAAAGGAATTCCCACATTTGGTTTCCTCTTAAAGTCACTTTCACCCCGATTGGCATTCCTTGCCTGAGCTTAAAGTTGGACACGCTGATTTTGGCTTTAACAATGACAGGGGCTTGTCCAGAAAGGTTGGCAATATCGTTGCGTAAATCTGCAACACCTGTCTTGTCCATATCCGCACCAAAAGAAGAGTTTAAAACAATCTTTTCAATTTTGGGTACTTCGTGAATATTTTTGTAACCCATTTTCTTCATTAAAGAAGGGACTACATTTTCTAAATAAACTTTTTTTAGCTCTGACATCTTAGTGGTTCCTAAAGTTAGCTGTTCTTAGACACATTGGACACATGAATGGGTGCTTCCCTTTCGACGATCGAGCCCTGAGGGTTATCCTGTGTTTTACGTTCATGCTTTTTAACAAGGTTAACACCTTCTATAAGTAACCGGTTTTTACTACGAATGACTTCTAGAATCTTACCTTTACTGCCCTTGTGGTCTCCAGCAATAACAGTTACCTCGTCCCCTTTCTTAAGTTTAATAGCCATAATTAAAGTACCTCAGGAGCTAAAGAAATAATCTTCATGAATTTTTGGCGAAGCTCTCGAGCGACAGGGCCAAAGATACGAGTACCTTTAGGAGAGCCATCATTATTGACAATCACACAAGCGTTTTCATCAAATCGTAAATAACTGCCATCTCTTCTTCTCATTGGTGCCCTGGTTCGGACAACAACTGCACGGACAACACTGCCCTTTTTAACGGAAGCGTCTACAGAGCTTTCTTTTACATGACACACAATAATATCACCCACCGATGCGGTTGACTTAAGTTGGCCAATGCGTCTAATCATGCGAACTTGTTTAGCACCGGTATTGTCGGCTACTTCCAATCTGCTAAGTAATTGAATCATGACGGTTAAACTACGGGTGCCTTTTCAACTAATTCAACTACACGCCAGCGCTTCATTTTACTAAGAGGGCGGGTAGACATGATCCTTACTTTGTCACCCACATTAGATAGGTTCTCTTCATCATGTGCATGAACAGTTGTTTTTCTCCTAATTTCTTTTTTATAAAGAGGGTGGGGTGTTTTATATTCATAAACAACTTTGATGGATTTATCACCAGTCTTGGAGCGAACCACACCAATCAATTGCTTACGTTCATTTCTTGAAGATTCTTTGTTCATAAATAGGGGTCTCAGGAGGACGCGGACTTGGATGTACGTAGTTGAGTAAAAAGACGTGCACGGTCTCGTCTAATTTCTTTAATAAGATGAGGCTTTTCTACTTGGCCGGTCTGCTTGCGGATCTGTAACTGTAAAAGTTCATCACCAAGTTCACGAAGTTTCTTGTCAATTTCTGCGACAGAAAGGTCTTTGATCTCTGACATTTTCATAAGATAATTAGTAGCTTCTTTCGCGACTTACCAATCGGCAGCGGAAGGGCAATTTCGAATCCGCAAGACCAAGGGCTTCCCTAGCTAAGGTTAAGGAGCAGCCTGCAATTTCGAATAAGACATGACCGGGCTTGATTACAGCAACCCAATGGTCAACCGGCCCCTTACCCTTTCCTTGCCGTGTTTCGGCAGGTTTTTTGGTGACAGGCTTGTGAGGGAATACACGTATCCAGACCTTGCCTTTTCTTTTAAGATGTCTGTTGATTGCAACACGAGCAGCTTCAATTTGGTTGGATGTCATTCGGCCGCGGGAGAGGGTCTGAATCCCAAACTCACCAAAAGCAACAGTATTTCCCCTAGACGCAGATCCACGGATACGACCTTTGTGAACCTTTCTAAATTTTGTACGAGATGGTAATAACTTTGGCATAATACTAAGAGTTTAGAAAATTTTATCTTCGTCCTTTAAGCAGATCCAACATTTGATACCAATGATGCCGTAGACCGTATTGGCTTCGACTAAGCCGTAATCAATGTTTTCTCGAAGCGTATGCAAAGGAACTCTTCCCTCACGCAACTGTTCAGTCCGGGCAATATCTGCACCTGCCAACCTGCCTGCACATTGAATACGAATCCCTTCTGCACCCATAGACATAGTCGTTTGAACAGCTTTTTTCATAGCACGACGAAAAGCAATTCTGCGTTCTAGTTGGAGGGCTACGCTCTCGGCAACCAAGGATGCCACGAGATCAGGCTTTTTGATTTCCTGAATTTCCAAACGAACTTCTTTTCCAACCACGCGGTTTAAAGAATCTCGAAGAGAATCAAGTTCCTGACCTTTTCTGCCGATAACGATACCCGGTCTGGCAGTCCAAATTGTAACACGAGTCCTTGTGGAAGCACGTTCAATAACAATTCGGGGAACCGAAGCATATCGCAGCTTCTTTTCCAAGAAACCTCTAATCAAATTATCTTCCTCCATGAAGGTTGAATAATCAAATTTATTGGCGTACCACCGGGCACTCCAGTTTCTGCGGACGCTTAAACGAAAACCAATTGGATTTACTTTCTGACCCATAACTTAAATTTTTTCGTCGGTTAAAGTAATACGGAGGTGACTCATTCTTTTTTTGTAAGGATGAGCGGAACCTCTTGCACAGGGTCTAAACCTTTTCAACGCAGGGCCTTCCTCAACAACTGCTTCACGAATGATAAGATCATCAGCATTAAGATTTGCATTGTTTTCCGCGTTTGCCATCGCTGATTTTAAGGTCTTGTCTAACATGCGGGCGGCTTTTCGAGGGATATACTTGAGCAAAGACACACCTTCCGTTGCACTACGGCCAGGAAGGATGCGGGCAACTTCTCGGGCTTTTTTGGGAGAAATCCGCATATATTTAGAATAAGATTTAATCTCCATGTTACTTCTGGGTGTGCGGGTTGTGTGATTTAAATGCTCGAGTTGCAGAAAACTCACCAAGTTTATGACCTACCATATTTTCAGTTACATAGACTGGTAAAAAGTTCTTTCCATTGTGCACAGTAAAATTTAAGCCAACAAAATCTGGCGTGATAGTGGATCTACGGGACCATGTTTTTATAGGCTTGCGGTCACCTTTGTCTTGAGCTTGTTGGACCTTTTTCATCAAGTGAGGGTCAACAAAGAAGCCTTTTTTTATTGATCTTGTCATAACAAAATTACTTCACTCTTCTACCATTACGACGAGTAATGATCATAGAGTTCGATGGTTTAGATTTTTTACGTGTTGGGAAGCCTTTGGAAAGCTGACCCCATGGGGATGATGGATGACCACCACCCGAAGTTCTGCCTTCACCACCACCCATTGGATGGTCTACCGGATTCATAGCAACACCACGAACACGAGGTCTACGGCCCTTCCAGCGATTCCTTCCAGCCTTTCCGATAGTGGCTTTTTGATGATTTCCGTTTCCGACAGAACCAATGGTTGCACGACAGTTGGATTTAACAATACGAATCTCGCCACTGGGCATTTTAAGGGAAGCATCAGGGCCATCAATGGATATGAGACGCGCTGAACTGCCAGCGGATCGGCAAATTTTTGCACCAGCACCTGGTAACATTTCAATACAATGGACTTTGGTCCCCAATGGCATGAGTTTCAAGGGGATGGCATTTCCGATATTAAAATCAACCATTTTGTCCGTACTCACAAGCTTGTCTCCAACAACAATGGTTTCTGGTGCAAGTATGTATGACTTCTCACCATCACTATATTGAAGAAGAGCTATGTTCGCAGTGCGGTTTGGATCATATTCGATTGCAATTACCTCTGCTGTTTCATCCAACCGATTACGGCGAAAATCAATTTGTCTATACAGTCGTTTGTGTCCGCCCCCTCTTCTCCGGCTAGTAATTCTGCCGTAAGTATTTCTGCCTTTTTTACGGTGAAAACCAGAAGTTAAAGACTTTTCTGGTCTCTTGGTAGACAGTTCCTGCTTATTTTTAAGATAAAATCTGCCACTTGGGGTAACAGGTTTTTGTTGTAAAATAGCCATAATAAAAAATTCTCCTAATTAAGCGAGGTCAATGCTCTCACCAGCTTTAAGGGTGACAATTGCTTTTTTAGCCAGTGCCGTATGTCCAAGCTTTCCTCTTCTCATGCGATCCCTTTTGGTTTTTGGTTTCTGCGTGAGAGTATTTACTTTGATCACACTTACTCCAAAAGTTTGCTCAACTGCATTTTTGATGTTGGTCCGGGTAGCATCCGGAAAGACTGAAAAAACATACTGATTGAGATTCGCTGAAAGCATAGTGGCCTTCTCCGTGAGGAGGGCCTCTTTTAATACATTAACTGCTTCGTTCATGGCTACTTAGTTTTGAGTGGAAAATTTGCTAACGAGTGAAGTAATGCCAGCAACTGAACATAAAACCTGATCCACGCCTACAATGTCCAAAGCATTTACAGTGGAAGAAGTTGATACTTTCACATTGGACAAATTACGGGCCGCAAGAAAAAGATTTTTTTCTACGCTTTCATCGATGATAAGCGTCTTTCTGCTTGTTCCTAACTGAGTAAGCAATTGGGAGAAATCTTTTGTTTTGTGAGATTTCAAAGACCATTCTTCAATCAATGAGATTGTACCTTCAGATGCTTGGTTAACTAATGCTCTCTTGAGTGCAAGCTGGCGCATTTTACTATTAACTTTTTGGCTGTAGGAGCGAGGCTTTGGACCAAAAGCTACACCACCACCTGTACGTTGGATTGCTCTTTTATCACCAGCACGACCAGTTCCTAAACCTTTTTGGCGATAAATCTTCTTACCAGACCCAGAAACTTCATCGCGTGTCTTGGTCGAAGCATTCCCCTGTCTTTTATTTGCTCTTACAGCAAGTATGCATTGGCGCAAAGCATCGTCACCCTTCCCGTCCTCTAGGGTAGGAAAGTTATCAATTTCTGTTTCACCAGAAGAAGAACCGTCGGATTTAAATAATTTAAATTTCATATCAACTTATTTACTTGGATTCTTTGCTTTTCTTGGCGATACGAACAGTCAAAATTCCACCTTTATGTCCAGGAACGCTTCCCTTGATTAAAATGAGGTTTTTTTCTGGAATTATTTTGACTACCTTGAGGTTTTGAGTGGTTCTTTGAACATCACCCATGTGACCTGGCATCTTTTTATTTTTAAAAACCCGCCCTGGCCATTGGCACAAACCATACGATCCGCCACGGCGGTGAAACATTGAGCCATGAGATGCAGGTCCGCCCCCAAAATTCCAACGTTTGACAACACCTTGAAAGCCTCGTCCTTTTGTAGTGGAAACAACATCAACAGTGGGAATATCTGTAAAATCTGCCACCGTTATTGATTTACCCTGGGTGAGCTCGTGTGACTCATCTACCCTGAACTCACTAGAAACTTGTTGAGTATCAGCGCCAGCTTTCGCGGCATGTCCCTGAGATGGTTTGTTGGGTTTGTTGGGAGTCTTGCCTCTCGGGTTAAACCCGATTTGAACTGCAGAGTAACCATCTGTAGAAACAGATTTTACTTGAAGAACTGGGCAAGGTCCTGCCTCAACAATGGTCACAGGTACCAAATTATTATCTTCATCGTAAACTTGGGTCATCCCAAGCTTTTTTCCTAAAATTTCGATTTTCATTCTTTAAGCGGCAGGATTTTTAATGGACCTGCTTTAAAGGGGGTTAGTTGTTTATGGTAAGTAAGATATTAAAATGAATTTACACATTAATGTTGATTTCAACGCCAGCAGGCAGGTTGAGCTTTTTAAGCTCATCCACTGTTTGTACAGTTGGCTCAATGATATCAATTAGGCGCTTGTGTGTACGAAGCTCAAATTGATCCATTGATTTTTTGTCTACATGGGGAGAACGGTTCACGGTGTATCTTTCAATCCTTGTAGGCATAGGAATAGGACCCGCAACGCGAGCACCAGTTCTCTTAGCTGTGTCTACAATATCAGATGCAGATTGATCAATAACTCGGTAATCGAATCCTTTTAATTTAATGCGTATTTTATGTCCGTTCATGATTTAGCTTCTGGCAGGTTCACGAGAAGATGTTTCAACAATGTTTTGTACAAGATTCTGGGGAACCTGGTCGAAGTGTGAGGGGGTCATGGAGTAATCGGCACGACCCGAAGAAAGTGAACGCATGTCGGTGGAATAACCAAACATATTCTCAAGGGGGACAAATGCATCGATGATACAAACCGTTCCACGGGTTTCCATTCCCTGTATCTGGCCTCTACGACGGTTGAGATCACCCATAAGTTCACCTTGGTACTCTTCGGGTGTTGATACTTCCACCTTCATAATAGGTTCAAGTAAGATAGGTGAAGCTTTTTGCATCGCATCTTTGAATGCGAATATTCCTGCCATCTTAAATGCCATTTCGGATGAATCGACATCATGGAATGAACCATCAATAAGTGAGACTTTAAAATCGATCACAGGATATCCAGCGATAACACCCCCTTGAGCGGCCTCTTTGATACCATCTAAAGTAGGTTTGATAAACTCTTTGGGAATCGCACCACCCACAATTTTATTTTCTAGTTCGATTCCTTTACCCTTTTCGAGTGCTTGGATTTGGATGACAGCATGACCGTATTGACCACGTCCACCAGATTGACGAACAAACTTACCAACTCCATCAGATGAAGAGGTGATTGTCTCGCGATATGCAATTTGGGGCTTACCTGCAGTGGCTTCCACCTTGAACTCTCTAAATAATCTATCGCGAATAATGTCTAGGTGCAATTCACCCATTCCGGCAATGATCGTTTGTCCAGTTTCTTCATTTGTGGAAAGACCGAAAGTTGGGTCTTCTTCAGCAAGTCTTTGAAGGCCAATCGACATTTTCTCTTGGTCAGCTTTAGTAGCAGGCTCAATAGACATCGATATAACCGGCTCAGGAAAAGTTGGTGGCTCAAGCCTCAAGTCTAAAGATTTGTCACAAAGAGTGTCTCCAGTCACGACATCTTTTACACCAATAAGTGCACAAATATCACCAGAATATGCAACCTCAATGTCCTCCCTCGTATCAGCCTTCATGATCATAAGACGAGAGACTCGCTCAGACTTGCGCGTACGAGGGTTGTAGAGTGTCGATCCTTTTTGCAATGTACCTTGGTAAACCCGAAAAAATACGAGTTTACCAACATAAGGGTCCGTCATTAATTTGAATGCAAGACCTGCAACTTGGTTAGCATCGTTAGGAGCAACTTCGACTACATTTTCATCGGAGTCCTCACCTTTCATCGGAGGTAAATCCACAGGGGAAGGGAGGGAATCCACAACGGCATTCATGAGCATCTGTACACCTTTGTTTTTAAATGCACTGCCTGGAATAACCCCTACAAACTTGATTGATATGGTAGCTTTACGAATCGCTAACCTAAGCTCATCCTCGGTAATCTCTTCACCTTCGAGGTATTTCGTGGCTAACTCATCATCAAAATCAGAGAGTGCCTCAATGAGTGATTCGCGATATTCCGCAGCCTGGCCAGCATAATCATCTGGAATATCAACCGTATCAAAACGAACACCACTTTCATCAGTCTCGTCATAAATGTATGCAACCATTTTGACTAAATCAATGAGCCCTTTGAAGTTTTCTTCGGCACCAATAGAAAGGAATAATGGATGAGCGTTTGCACCAAGCTTGTCTCGCATCGTTTGCAGGGCAGCAAGGAAGTCTGAACCCATGCGGTCCATTTTATTAATAAAAGCTAACCGGGGCACATGATATTTATCCATCTGCCTCCAAACAGTTTCAGACTGGGGCTGTACGCCCTCTACAGAAGTAAAAACTGCTACGGCTCCATCTAGTACACGTAAGGATCTTTCCACCTCTGCGGTGAAATCAACATGGCCTGGAGTGTCAATTATGTTGATGCGATGATCAATACCAGCGTAGGGCCCTTCAGAAGTTGTCCATCCGCAGGATATAGCAGCAGAAGTAATCGTGATGCCACGCTCGCGCTCTTGCTCCATCCAGTCAGTCGTTGCACTTCCTTCGTGAACTTCACCAATTTTATGAACAACACCTGAGTAAAATAAAACGCGTTCAGTACAAGTGGTTTTACCGGCATCAATGTGAGCGGCAATCCCGATGTTGCGGGTGTGCTCTAAGATAGTTTTGCGAACAGAAGAATTCGCAGAAGAGGGTTCCAATACAGCTGTCATGATGCGGAATGAAAATTACCAGCGCAAATGTGCGAATGCACGATTTGCCTGTGCCATTTTGTGAGTTTCCTCGCGTTTTTTTACCACTGAGCCAGTATTGTTGTAGGCATCAATCAATTCATTGGCTAAGGCATCTGCCATAGGCGTGCCCTTGCGTGAAGATGCAGCATTAACTACCCAGCGAAATGCAAGGCTTTGTTGACGTTCGAAAGCCACCTCTATTGGCACCTGATAGGTTGCACCACCCACTCGACGGCTTTTAACCTCGATTTTTGGGCGAATGTTTTCAAGTGCACCCAATACCAATTCTAAAGGATTTCCTTTTTCGAGTTTTTCGGCCATTTTCTCAATAGCGGAATAAACTACACGTTGGGCAACAGACTTTTTACCATCCAGCATAACGATATTGATCAGGGCACTAATAAGTGTGCTCCCGTGACGTGGATCAGGATGAACAGCTCTTTTGTTTGCTTGGCGTCTTCGGGACATAGGTCAATCAGCTTTTAGGTTTTTTAACGCCATATTTAGATCTACTGCGACGTCTCTTTTCCACACCTTGGCAGTCTAAAGTTCCACGAACAATATGATACCGAACTCCATTCAAATCTTTTACTCGCCCACCCCGCAACAACACAATGCTGTGTTCCTGAAGGTTATGGCCCTCATCAGGGATGTATGCAATCACCTCGTAACCCGTGGTTAGACGAACCTTAGCAACTTTACGGACCGCCGAATTTGGTTTCTTGGGGGTTCTTGTAGTAACCTGTACACAAACTCCTCGACGAAAAGGACAAGCCTTGAGTGCAGGTGATTTCGTTTTCGCTTTCTGTAAGCGACGGTTTTTTCGTACCAATTGATTGATCGTAGGCATAGTGCAAATTTGAGGGTAAAGGAGCGAAAGTAAATTTATTTTCAGGAATTTCAAGCCATAAATGACAAGATCAATATTAGGCAGTCATAGGCTCGGAAGTGCTAGCTCCCAAACTGTCAACTTTAAGACGCCTCCATTTGGGTAAACCAGTGCCTGCAGGAATCAAATGACCCATAATTACATTTTCTTTAAATCCATTAAGCTCGTCTACTTTACCAAGTGTTGCTGCGTTAGTAAGTACCCGAGTAGTTTCCTGAAAAGATGCTGCTGAAATGAAGCTGTCCGTCTCAAGTGAAGCTTTTGTAATACCGAGTAGAATAGGCTCAGCTTCTGCAGGTTTACCACCTTTTTGAGCGATTGATTCATTTGCATCCAAGAAGGCAAATCGATCAATTTGGTCGCCCCAAAAGAAATCAGCGTCTCCTGGGTCAGTAATTCTCACCTTGAAGAGCATTCTGGAAATAATCACTTCCAAGTGCTTATCATTGATGGTGACACCTTGTAGGCGGTATACTTTTTGTATTTCTTCAATGAGATATTCCTGAACAGCAGAAGGTCCGAGAATTTCTAATATTTCATGCGGATCTTTCGCACCCTCTGTAATCAACTGACCTTTGTGTACAAAATCTCCGTGTTGTACCAATACATGTTTTCCGTGCGGGATGAGGTGCTCCTCAACCTGGCCGGTATCTTCATTGGTAACTAGCAATCTTTTCTTAGACCTCAGAGTTCCGGCCTCAGTAATGATGCCATCGATCTTCGCCATTTGTCCAACATTGCTCTCTTTAGGGCGCCTTGCTTCAAACAACTCTGCAACACGGGGTAAGCCTCCCGTAATATCTTGTGTTTTAGAAGCTTGACGGGGGGTTTTAGCAATGATGGAACCCGCATCGATACGAGTTCCTTCATCTACGGCTACTTGGGCACCCGTAGGTACCGAATAAGTAGCTATTGGTTTACCCGAGGAGTCTTTGACAATGATCTGGGGATTGAGGTCTTCTTTGTGCTCAATAACGACCATTGATTTACCGCCCGAAGCATCTTTCTCCACTTTTGTTGTAACTCCAGGTAGCATATCCTCAAAGCCAATAATGCCTTTTTTCTCAGAAAGAATAGGAATGTTGTAGGGATCCCATTGAGCAAGTAAGGTGGACTCTTCAACTTCTTCCTCGTCCTTGAAGTGCAGAAGGGCACCAGCAGGAACGGGGTAATCATCGATGATTCTTCCATCCGCATCAAGAACTTGAATAGAACCAGTTTTGTTAAGAGAAACTTGTTGTCCATTTGCGAGAGTTACTAAGCGTAATCCAACAAACTTAAGCTTTCCGGCTTTTCTGATGTGGATCACCGGTTCTTCTCTACCTGCACTAGCAATTCCACCGATATGGAAGGTACGCATAGTCAACTGAGTACCCGGTTCACCGATTGATTGTGCCGCGATTATACCAACTGCAGACCCTTGTTTGACCAGGGCGTTAGTAGACGGATCGATCCCATACTCCATAGAAGTCATACCATTCTTAATACGACTTGATAAAGGAGACATAACGCGTACTCGAGTGATACCAGAAGCATCCAGATTGTCTGCCATGCTTTCGGTGATCAAAGATCCGGAGGAAACTAAAGTTTCACTAGGGTTGGATGGATTAGGAATATCCTCAGCTGAGTATCGACCAATAACACGATCACGCAGGGGAACAATTTCATTGTCACCCTCCATAATTGCTTTTTTGACCACACCATCGCGTCGGTCATCATCTTCCTTCGCGATTACGCAGTCCATAGCAACATCGCAAAGTTTTCTCGTCAGGTATCCAGCATCAGCAGTTTTTAGGGCTGTATCCGCGAGCCCCTTTCTTGCCCCGTGAGTAGACATGAAATATTCTAAAACAGAGAGACCTTCCCTGAAAGAAGATAAGATAGGTTGCTCAATGATCTCACCGGAGGGTTTAGCCATTAGACCGCGCATGCCACAAAGCTGCCTAACCTGTTGCCGATTTCCGCGAGCGCCGGAATCCATCATTAAGTAAACAGGGTTGATCGTGTCTTTGCCAAGGTTTTCATCCAAGGCAGTAAACACGTTTTTAGCAATGTCATCGGTGGCCGATGTCCATACATCAATAATTTTGTTGTGCCTTTCACCCCTGGTTATAATTCCTTTACGGAATTGATCCTCGATTTTATCAATTTCTTTCCTTGCAGAAACAATACGGTCCTTCTTTTCATCAGGAATAATCATATCGAAAATTCCAATTGAAATACCGGCTTTTGTTGCCATATCGAAGCCCATTTCTTTGAGCTTATCTAAAGCGATAATGGTATTTTCTTTTCCGGTAAGACGGTAGGTTTCAAGAATAAGGTCACCCAAGTCGCCCTTGAGGGCCGGCTTGTTGAAGAAACCTAATACTTCTGGCCAAATGGTATTGAATAAAACTCTTCCAACCGTTGTTCTGACAACGCTTCTACCCGAGATACCAAAGTGAGTTTCCTTACCTTTATCCGGGTTTTCTAAATCAATCCAATCATGCAAAGTAAGAGCCCCATCTTGCAGAGCACTTAAGGCTTCCTCGAGAGAAGCAATCAATGGAAGCCTTACTTTTTCCCCTGGCATTTCTTTTTTGGGGTTCATGGTAAGAAAGTATGAACCCAAAACAATATCCTGTGAAGGGGTGAGAATAGGCTTACCACTCGATGGCGAAAAGATGTTGTGCGTAGCCATCATCAGCAACTTGGCTTCCATAATTGCCTCAACCGATAAAGGTACATGAACCGCCATTTGGTCCCCATCAAAATCAGCATTGTAAGGGGTACATACCAAGGGGTGCACACGAATAGCATTACCCTCAATTAGAACTGGCTCAAATGCTTGGATTGAAAGTCGGTGAAGGGTAGGGGCACGGTTAAGTAAAACCGGGTGACCTTTTGTTACCTCCTCCAAGATATCCCAAACTTCAGGAGAGCGGGTCTCAATCATTTTGCGTGCACCTCTTACGGTGTGCACAAAACCCAGTTCCTTAAGTCTGCGAATAATAAAAGGCTCAAACAAAATGAGGGCCATTTTCTTAGGCAATCCACATTGGTGAAGCTTGAGCTCAGGACCGATTACAATTACTGAACGACCGGAGTAGTCAACCCGTTTACCAAGTAAGTTTTGCCTAAATCGACCTTGTTTACCCTTGAGCATATCACTAAGTGATTTGAGCGGGCGGTTTCCAGAACCTGTGATTGCACGACCATGTCTTCCATTATCAAAAAGGGCATCCACTGCTTCTTGAAGCATTCTTTTTTCGTTATGGATGATGACATCAGGTGTCTTGAGTTGTAGCAGGTTCTTTAAGCGGTTATTTCTATTGATGACCCTTCTGTAAAGATCGTTGAGGTCACTGGTCGCAAACCGTCCACCCTCAAGAGGAACCAATGGGCGTAAGTCGGGTGGAATAACAGGTATGGATTCTAAAATCATCCATTCGGGTGACGCTTCCGATTGAAGAAAACCCTTAACCACGCGCAATCGGCTGGCTAATTTTTTCTTCATTTGTTTGGACTTGGTGTCATGAATCTGGTCGTACAACTCATCTAATTCGTCTTGAAGATCCAAGCGACTCAATACATCACGAACTGCTTCCGCACCCATTTTAGCTTCAAATTCGTCGCCATACTCGTCAAGAGCTTCACGATATTCCTTATCGGACAGCAACTGCCTGTCCTCTAATGGAGTGTTGCCCGGATCCGTTACAAGGTATTGTTCGTAGTAAAGAACCCTTTCTAGACTTTTGGCAGTCATATTCATGAGCAAGCCAAGACGGCTTGGCATACTCTTCAGAAACCAAATGTGGGATACAGGTACGGCTAATTCAATATGACCCATGCGTTCTCTTCGCACACGAGACACTGTGACCTCTACTCCACACCGATCACAGACTACACCCTTGTACTTGATTCTTTTGTACTTACCACATGCACATTCATAGTCACGGACAGGACCGAATATTTTCTGACAAAACAAACCGCCCGGTTCTGGTTTGAATGTACGATAATTGATTGTTTCGGGATTTTTAACCTCTCCTTTAGACCAAGAGCGGATAATATCCGGGTCCGCTACGGTAATGGATACTCGATCCATAGGTCCAACATCTACTCCAAGTGCTTCGTTAAGTGCTTCTACGCTCATAATATTAAACTAAAATTAATGTTTTTTTTAAATGTGACAGGATTATAAACCCTCTTCGCCACGCACGCGGACATCCAAACAGAGGCTTTGCATCTCCTTCATTAGAACATTGAAGGATTGTGGTGTTCCTGCCTGCAGTGAATTATCTCCTTTAACTAAAGACTCATAAATTTTAGTTCGTCCTAAAACATCATCAGACTTTACGGTAAGGATTTCCTGCAAAGTGTAGGCTGCTCCATATGCCTCAAGTGCCCATACTTCCATCTCACCAAATCTTTGACCTCCATATTGGGCTTTTCCTCCAAGAGGTTGCTGGGTGATAAGGCTGTATGGACCGACTGCACGAGCGTGTATCTTGCTTGTGACTAAGTGGTTCAACTTAAGCATGTACATATAACCAACAACAATACGCTGGTAAAATGCCTCACCTGTACATCCATCGTACAATGTGCTCTTACCATTTTCGGGAAGTTCAGCTTCTCTGAGGTAATCCTGAATCTTTGCTTCAGGAATTCCGTCAAAGATGGGTGTTGCCACTTTGAGACCTAGTTTCTTGCATGCCCAACCCAAGTGAGTTTCTAAAACCTGCCCAACATTCATTCGACTAGGAACACCAAGCGGATTTAAGCAAATCTCGATAGGAGTACCGTCGGGTAAAAATGGCATATCTTCTTCAGGAACAATCTTAGCCACAACGCCTTTGTTTCCATGACGACCTGCCATTTTGTCACCCACACGCATTTTCTGCTTTTTGGCAATAAATACGCGGACATTTTTTATGGCTCCCTGATCGATAGAATCACCATGTTCAATGGCCTCCATCTTTCGGTCTTTGTCGTCTTCCAAATCTTGAAACTTTGATTCGTAACTTTCAATAATCTCAAAAACTTTTATCCTTACTGGGGAGGGTGGGATATCAATAAACTTATGAACTGAAGCCAGCCTTCTAAGCAAAGTTTTAGTTATTTTACGGTTTGCTGGAATGATGATATCGCCAGTTTCTGAATTGGTAACATTAAGAGGTATTTTCTCCCCAAGTAAAATGTTTGACAATGATTCAGTTAATTGGGCTCTCAGGTCTTCGGTTTGGTTCCTGTAGTCCTCCTTAATTTGTTTCATCTGACGACGGAAGTCCGAGGGAGACAGTTTCTCTTGTTCTGCATCTGATCGGCTGGATACTTTAATATCCATAACAATTCCTTGGGTGCCTGAAGGCACACGGAGTGAGCTGTCTTTCACATCAGCGGCTTTTTCTCCAAAGATGGCCCGTAAAAGTTTTTCCTCAGGAGCTAAATCTGTTTCGCTCTTCGGGGTAATTTTACCGACTAAGATATCACCTGGTTTTACCTCTGCGCCAACTCTAACAATGCCTAAATGATCGAGATTACGTAAAGCCTCTTCCCCTGCATTGGGGATGTCTCTAGTAATTTCTTCAGGCCCTAGCTTCGTGTCTCTGGCAGTTACTTCAAATTCCTCAATATGGATGGATGTGTAGATATCATCTTTAACAATTTTCTCAGAAATCAGGATAGCATCCTCGAAGTTGTAACCTTTCCAAGGCATGAAGGCGACAAGGATGTTACGGCCAATAGCAAGCTCACCTTGTTGAGTGCTTGCACCATCGGCAAGTGCCTGCCCAAGCTTAACCTTATCTCCCTTACGGACTATAGGTTTTTGGTTGAAGCAGGTGCCCGCATTTGACCTAAGGAATTTTCGCAAATCGTAACAATAAATTCCTCTTTTGTGATCGCTTCTTGGTTCCTTGAGAAACCGTGGGGGAAGTGTGCCATCATCGGAAACCACAATTCGGTTTCCGTCAGCAATTGCAACAATCCCTTCAGATTCAGAAATTGTTACGGTTTTAGAATCCTCTGCTACCTTGCTTTCAATGCCGGTGCCTACAAAAGGAGATTCCGTTTGTAAAAGGGGAACCGCTTGCCGCTGCATGTTCGCACCCATAAGGGCTCGGTTGGCATCGTCATGTTCAATGAAAGGAATCAATCCAGCAGCTACAGAAACCACCTGCTTGGGAGAAACATCCATAAAGTTAATTTCATTGGGATCATACTCCTGTACTTGGTCACGGTAACGGCATGTTGGCCTACCTTTAAGCTTTAATGATTTTGAATCAATTTCGCTGTTTGCTTGAGCAATGATATATTTTTCTTCCTCAAAAGCATTTAAATAAACTACATTTTTGGGATTCTTATCAACCACCCCATCCGTAACTTTATGATACGGGGACTGCAAAAAGCCAAATTGATCTATTTTAGCATAAGTAGAGAGGGTATTGATTAAGCCAATATTTGGACCCTCTGGTGTTTCGATGGGGCAAATACGTCCGTAGTGTGTGGGATGAACATCACGAACTTCAAAGCCAGCACGCTCCCGGTTAAGACCACCGGGCCCAAGTGCAGAAAGCCTCCTCTTATGGGTCATTTCAGCCAAAGGATTAATTTGGTCCATGAACTGACTGAGCTGGCTTCTCGCATAGAAGTCACGAATAACTGTGGTGAGAGCTTTGGGATTAATGAGTTTACCAGGAGACAAACTTTCTACCCCTTGGTCATATAAGGTCATGCGCTCACGAACGACTCTTTCTGTACGAGCCAAACCACTCCGACAAACATTTGCCAACAATTCTCCAACTGTTCGGACGCGGCGGTTTCCGAGGTGATCAATATCATCAATCCCCATATCGAAAATTGAACCTGCATCCTCACGAGCCATTTGCTCGTCACTTTTCCCTCTTTTTAAATCTGTTAACTTCCGGGTTGCAGCAACCAAGTCTTCCACAGTTGTGACCCTCACTTCAAGTGGGGTCTCTAAACCAAGCTTAAGGTTAAGCATGTGCCTGCCCACCTTTGCTAAATCATATCTTTTAGAGTCAATAAAGAGACGGTTGATTAATGCCTCGGCATTTGCTTTATGAGGTGGTTCGCCAGGCCTAAGCTTTTTGTAAATTTCTTTGAGGGCTTCCTCTTTGTTTTTGGAAGTGTCTTTCTTGAGACAACGAATAATCGCTCCATCATCCACACTTGTATCAATAGCTCTTAAAGTTTTTTCCCCAGCTTTGGTAAAAGTACGGAGGTATGTTTTGGTTAGGGGTTCAAAGGCCTTTGCAAGCACTACACCCTTTGCCCGATCAAACATAGGTTCTACGAGAACATAGTTGGAGACATTTTCCTTATTGATTAAATCTTCTATCGATAAAGTCTCGATGTTGTAAAAAAGATCGATAATTTTTTGGTCAGAGTCTTTATCCTTGGCAGGGTCCCAATCCATTAACGCTCTCAGGAAGGTGGTGATAAGAAATTTTCTACGTCTTCTTCTTCTATCTAGGTAGACATAAAGCAATTCATGTTGATCAAATTGAGCTTCAATCCAGGTTCCGCGGTCAGGAATAATACGAAAGCCATGAAGAATTTTACCGCTGGTGTGGGTTGATTCTTCGAAGCTAACTCCTGGGGACCGATGCAATTGGCTTACCACCACTCGTTCCGCCCCATTTATGATAAAAGAGCCTCTTTCAGTGATAATGGGCAAGTCTCCCATAAAGATTTCTTCCTCGCTGTAAAAAGGCTTATTTTGACCTTCTACCTCCAGGCGAAGTCTCAATTTTACTTGAAGCGGGGCGGAGTAAGTACACTTTTGGTCTATACACTCAACCTCTGAAAGCTTGGATTCACCTATAGAGTAACTTACGTACTCAAGTCTGGATTTTTCATCGTAACTGAGGATGGGAAAGATTTCACGGAAGACAGCTTCCAAACCATCATGTTGACGATGGGTGGAAGGAACATCCCTTTGGAGAAAGTGATGAAATGAATCAACCTGGTTTTGAATAAGGTTCGGTGGATCAATGACTTCCTGTAATTTTCCGAAGTTTTGTCGTTTCGTGTATTCCATGTCTAGAGGGGGGGGATGATGAAGAGAAATGTGGGAACAATAAAAACGGAAAAGCCGCCGGTCAAAGACCGGACGGCTGATCCAAAAAAATCAAAGCGAAAATAACATTACTTGATTTCTGCCTTGGCTCCAGCAGCTTCAAGCTTTTTAGCAACTTCTTCCGCTTCTTCTTTCGCTACGCCTTCCTTAACTGGTTTCGGAGCACCTTCAACTAGTTCTTTAGCTTCTTTTAAGCCAAGACCAGTGAGGGCACGAACTTCCTTAATCACAGCAATTTTGTTGCCGCCAAGTTCTGTTAGGATCACATCGAACTCAGTTTTTTCTTCGGCAGCTCCTCCATCACCATCACCACCTCCAGCAGGTGCAGCAACAGCGACGGCGGCAGGTGCAGCAGCACTGACGCCCCATTTTTCTTCGAGCTCTTTAACGAGATCAGCGATTTCAATTACGGATTGGCCACTGAGCCAATCGATTACTTGTTCTTTTGTTATATCTGACATATTTAGTTACCTCCTTGCCTGAATAGCATTAGTGCCATTTCGGCTTTTAAGAGCATTGCTCCTAATATCTTCTAGGTTGGTGGTTAACGGTTGATTAGTGATAATAAGACCTCCTGAAATGTGAAGGTCCTAAATTAATTGTCCTTCTTTGCCTTGGCCTGCAAAACATTGAGCAAACCTTGGGCAGGACGGTTAAGAATTGAAACTACTTGCGTAGCAGGTGTGTTCATAAGAGAGAGAAGTTGTGCGCGAATCACCTCCAAACTTGGGAGTTTGGATAGTTGCTGAACTTCATCTGCAGTAAGCGTACGATCACCTAAAAGCCCACCTTTAACTTTTACTTTCTCCGTGGCTTTAAAATATTTTCCCAAATCTTTGGCGACGCCAGATGCATCTTCGCCTCCAACAACAATTGCAGTGTGACCGTTTAAAAATTCGGAAAGGTCAGGTAAATTCTTTTCTTTGGCTGCAAGTCTTAACGAGGAGTTTTTCAAAACATGAAATTCTGCTCCACGCTCTGCTAATTTTGCTCTCAGTTCAGTAGTTTGCTCAGCATTTATTCCCTTGTAGTCAGTTAGAAAAAAGTAAGTCGATTTTTCTAAGTGATTACTTGCTTCTCTTATTAAAAACTCTTTTTCAGGTCTCATATTTAATTCGGGTGGATGGTAAAAATTTACTCAACAGAAAGTAAAAGGCTGGGACTCATAGTGCTGCTTAGATGAACACGCTTGATAAACTTCCCTTTAAAGCCTTCGGGCCTGGATGCTTTTACCGCTTCAAGTGCAGCCTGAGTATTTTCTACAAGTTGGTCCGCATTGAAGGAGCGCTTTCCGACAAGTACTGACATCGCTCCGGTTTTGTCCATTTTAAATTCTACACGACCAGCCTTCACCGCATTGATTGCGGAAGCAATATCATCGGTAACCGTTCCGGCTTTTGGGGTAGGCATAAGACCGCGAGGACCAAGAATTCTTGCAACGGATCTAACCTCTTTCATGGCACCAGTAGTGGAGAGTGCTACATCAAAATCTACCCAGCCGTCTTTTACTTTCTTAACCAAATCTTCAAGACCGGCAAAGTCAGCACCTGAGGCCAGGGCGTCGTCTGGATTCTCAGTAAAAACTAATACTTTAATCTCTTTGCCGCTACCATGGGGTAGGTTAACAGTGCCCCTAACGGCTTGAGAACTTTGCTTGGGATCGACACCTAAGGATAAAGATATCTCAACTGATTCATCGAATTTCGCCGAATCAAACTTGCTCAAAATTTCCACAGCCTCATTTGCTGTATATGAATTTGTTGAATCCAAATTACTTAGGGATGCTCTGTATCTTTTGCTTCTTTTCTTCATACTTTTAAACAACTTCTATTCCCATACTTCGGGCTGTGCCTTCGATGATGCGGCAGGCTGCTTCATCATCATTCGCGTTAAGATCATCCTTTTTGGTTTTAACAATCTCTAAAACCTGGTCTTTAGTTACTTTACCCACTTTGTCACGATTGGGTATAGAAGAACCCTTGGCCAAACCAGCAGCTTTTTTTAATAAAACAGACGCGGGCGGAGATTTCAGAATAAAACTGAAAGAGCGATCAGCATACACTGTTATAACTACTGGCAAAATCAATCCTGATTTGTCTTTAGTTTTCGCATTAAATTCTTTACAGAATCCCATGATGTTTACGCCTTGTGCACCAAGTGCTGGGCCAACTGGGGGAGCAGGGTTAGCTGCACCAGCAGGGAGTTGTAATTTTATAAGTCCTACAGCTTTTTTTGACATAATTTCTATTCTTCTTCAGCTTTTTCTACTTGCCAAAACTCTAATTCCACGGGAGTAAACCGCCCAAAAATAGATACTGAAACCTTGAGGGTTCCCTTGGACGGATCAATTTCTTCGATTTCTCCTGTAAGATTTAAAAAGGGTCCATCTAAAATTTTGACAACTTCACCAATTGAAAACTTTACTTTTGGCACTTCTTTGCCCGCTGCATCCTGAACTTGCTTGAGAATTCTACCAATTTCATGTTCAGCAAGTGGAGTGGGGTTATCCTTACCAATGAAGTTTATAACTCCGTCTGTTTCTTTGACCTTGTACCAAGGATCCTTAAGCAACATCCCATGACGATCGAAAAGTTTCATCTCAACAAAAACATAGCCAGGATAGAATTTTCTATCCCTTTGCATCTTTTTGCCATTTTTTACTTCAGAAACTGTTTCAATAGGCACTAGTATTTCCTTCAAGCAAAGAGCAAAATCTTCGTTTTCTTCCTTGTATTTAGTAAGGTAACGACGAACTTTGTCTTCATGGTTGGATAAACACTGAAGTGCATACCACTGATGATCAGTTGTAGAGGTTTCGCTCATTAGGGTTGTATTTTAATTCCTCAACAAATGAGTAGCATATTCAATCCAGTTCGAAAGGGAGAAGTCTGCGACTGAAATGAATAAACCTAATATAAAGACACCCACCACAACTACAGCAGTAGATCCTCGCAACTCAGCAAAATCCGGCCAAGTTGCTTTTTTGAGTTCGGCAGTTGTTTCTTTATAGAAAGTTCTGACTCTAGTAAAGGGGTTCAAAATAATAAGGGGTAAATGAAAGTTGGGTGGCGGGAGAAGAGGGACTCGAACCCCCAGCCTACGGTTTTGGAGACCGGTGCTCTACCAATTGAGCTATTCTCCCAACGCAACCATGTAAAGAAGGGGATTAAACTATTTCAGAGATATTTCCTGCTCCGATTGTTTTTCCGCCTTCTCGAATTGCAAAGCGTTGGCCAGGTTCCATAGCAATCGCTTTTTGCAATTCAATGTTTACTGCTAAGTTGTCTCCTGGCATAACCATTTCAACACCCTCAGGCAGTTCAACTATTCCAGTTACGTCGGCGGTTCCAAAAAAGAATTGCGGACGATATCCTTTAAAAAATGGGGTATGTCTACCACCTTCTTCTTTATTTAAGACATAAATTTGGGCTTTTGCTTTCGTGTGGGGTTTAATGCTACCGGGGGCAGCAAGAACATGGCCTCTTTGGATTTCGTCTTTCTCAATTCCGCGAACAAGGATACCGACATTATCTCCAGCTTGTCCTTGACCAAGTTCTTTTCTGAACATCTCAACACCGGTACAGGTCGTCTTTTTAGAATCACCAAGACCAACAATCTCGACTTCTTCACCAACCTTGATCATGCCACGCTCAATTCTACCGGTTGCGACAGTACCACGACCAGTGATTGAGAATACATCTTCAACAGACATTAGAAATGGCTTCTCGGTGTCACGAACGGGCTCTTCAACTTCGGAATCAATCGCCTCCATTAATTTCTGAATCGCACCAAGCCCAAGGTCGCTCTCGTCATTCTCAAGTGCTTTGGTAGCAGAACCGCGGATGATTTGTGCGTTGTCACCATCAAACTCGTATTTGCTTAGCAAATCACGGATTTCCATGTCTACGAGCTCGAGAAGTTCTTCGTCATCTCCAGTCATTAAATCGCACTTATTCAAGAATACGACAAGATTAGGAACATCGACTTGTCTTGCTAGAAGAATGTGCTCTCTTGTTTGAGGCATCGGACCGGTAGTAGCATCGACCACAAGGATCGCACCATCCATTTGGGCTGCACCAGTAATCATGTTTTTAACAAAATCGGCGTGACCAGGGCAATCTACATGTGCGTAATGGCGGGTGTCGGATTCATACTCCACATGAGATACTGCGATGGTTACAATCTTGGATGCGTCCCGGACTGTACCTCCTTTAGCGATATCTGCATAGGTTTTGACCTCCGCTAATCCTTTTCTTGCTTGTGCATGAAGGATAGCAGTGGTGAGTGTGGTTTTACCATGGTCGACGTGACCGATGGTACCAACATTGACGTGAGGTTTATTGCGTTCGAACTGTTCTTTGGCCATTGGTTTGACTTGTTATGAGTGATATGTGATGGAGCCCACGAGCGGATTTGAACCGCCGACCTCGTCCTTACCAAGGACGCGCTCTACCGACTGAGCTACATGGGCGGAAAATCATGGGGTTAAAATTGTGAGAAAAGGACTCAAAATAGATTTACTTTCGCTTCTGTCAAGTAAAAGGCTTCTCAAACACCAACAGCCGAATTCGCTTGAAAAAGTTAGTCTGATTTATTTAAATGAAAATTGTGCGGGCGTAGCTCAGTTGGTAGAGCACCACCTTGCCAAGGTGGATGTCGAGGGTTCGAATCCCTTCGCCCGCTCCATTCAAACCAAATCTTTCGCCACTTCTGGCAGACATGCAATAATGTTTGAATAATCCGTACAATCATACTGTCTGACAACCATTCCAGATCCCTTAAGTATGGGCAGCAGTGGCAATATGTCATGGGGCTTAAGCCCAGTATCCGCCATTATATCAGCCCTTCCTGTACAAAGAAGAAAGTAACCATAGCAGTCACCCCAGCTGCGTGTGATACAACCATAATTTAATGCTTTTTCCCACGCATCTTGAACAGACGATTTCACAATTGTCTGGGAATCTGTCGTAAGGGCTAAGGCACTCTTCCAGCCTGAGAATGTTAATTTAGGCAATACACTACCATTTAACAAGGCAGTGCGATTATCACCTGATAGACAAGCGTCACCAATGAGAGGCAATCTCAGAAAACCAAAGATTGGATTATTGTTGTGAAGAAATCCGATTAGGGTGCCAAAAAGTGGCACACCACGAGAAAACCCAAAGGTTCCGTCAATAGGATCTATAATCCACTTGAAGGGTGAAGTGGGATTACACGGTTCCCTTTCCTCGCCATAGATTGCATGATCTGGAAAGTTTTCTGAGATGCAACTTCTCAACCGGTCCTCGATTAAAAAATCGTACTTTGTGACTACTGTACCATCCGATTTTAGATCAACCTCAAGTCCTTGATGGATATGATCTACCACAGTATTTAACAAAAAGTCTGTACTTCTTGTGCAAAAAGAATTGAAGTCTTCAAATGACAGCATTTGAGAAAAAAAGGGGAAGAGTGATAGATTTTGAGGGATCTACGAGGGTAGGAATACAACAGGCATCCATAATAGATTTCAAAAATTCCGAGATTATCAACTCAAAAGAATATTTAAAAGACGATGGAGAATTTAGTGGATGGTTTGCCAAAAATACAAAAAATAGCGAAATTGAAATCTGGGTAGCACACAATTTTATGGTCGAAAAGAATTTGATCGCTCAAAATGCACCCTACAAAAATAATTTACTCAGGATGACAAGTTCCATGCAATGGGGCCCTTGGATTGATACGCTTATAATTTACAAAAGACTGTATCCAAACTTAGAAAAATACACACTTAGCGATTTAAAGATTAAATTTCTTGATGTAAAAAAAATTGAAAGAATTGCACAAAGATTGTGTCAAAGAACAAAGCCCAAACCACATCAATCAATGTATGATGCAATTGTGACTTATTTATTATTGGATAGGCTTAGAACAAAAGTTGATTTTAATTTATTCCTAATTTGTGAGTGAGGCATCTTCAGGTGTGGTTAATTCCTCCGTTTCCTCCGAGCCTTCCTCATCGAGCATTACAACTTCCGAGACTCCAACTAATTTATCTTTATTGTTAAGACCAATGAGCTTTACACCCTTTGAGCCTCTATTTGTTTCTCTTATGTTTGATACATTGCAACGGACAGCTTGTCCCTTTTTGGTAAGCATTAAAATCTCACTGTCTTCTGCAACACTAAGTGCATCACAGACTGATTCTGTGTTCATAGCAGTAACCCCTTGACCTCCTCGTTTTCTGGGAGAAGTTTCCTCCACACCGTCTACACTTCCACCATTCGGTAAAAAAGAAGAAAACTTAGTTCTAATACCCAAACCATTGTCTCCGCAGATTAGTAACAATCTTGAATCATCTACTACTAGCATATTTACAACAGAATCGTTCGGCTTAAGCCGAATGCCCCTGACTCCACGTGTAGCACGTCCCTGGTCTCTTAGTTGATCGCAAGAAAAACGTAAGCCTTTACCATGGTTAGTAAGAATAAGTAAATGATCATTTGGAGTAGCAATCATTGCTTTTAAAACGGAGTCACCATCATCAATTCTGATTCCAATAATTCCACCTTTTCGATGATTCCTATATTGGGATATAAGACTTTTTTTTACAATGCCACGCTTGGTACACAAAACAATGGAATCTTCAGAGTCGAAAGAATCAACAATCAAAACAGTCGCGATTTTTTCATCCTTAGGCATGTTCAAGAGATTAATTATGTTTCTTCCCTTGGATGTTCTGGAGGCTTCAGGAATCTCATAGGCTTTTTCTACATAGACCCGTCCATTGTTCATAATAAACATGAGGGTATCATGGGCATTGCAAGTTTGAAGAACATCGATTGGATCCTCATCCCGTTGACCACTGCCAATGACTCCCTTACCGCCTCGGTTTTGAACTTTGAATTCTTCAACTGAAGTTCGTTTAATAAATCCCGTTTTTGTAACGGTAATAACGCAACCATCATTAGGAATAAGATCCTCCATGCGAACATCACCTTCAAAATCAGTAATTTCACACCTGCGGTCATCTGCATAGTTGATTTTTAATGTGTTAAGTTCCTCTTTTATCAAATCGAGCAATACATTTTCATTGTTAATTATATTTCTTAACTCTTCAATGATTGTCATTAATTCTGCGTATTCATTCTCTATTTTTTCACGCTCCATTCCTGTTAATTGATAAAGCCTCAAATCAAGAATTGCACTAGCTTGCCTGTCCGAAAGAACAAACTTTTGAATAAGCTTATCCTTAGCCTCATTTCTGTTTTTAGAAGCTCTTATTATGCGTACGAAATCATCAAGATTATCTAGTGCAATTTTAAATCCTTCAAGAATATGAGCCCTGTCTTCCGCTTTTCTAAGCCTGAAGTTTGTTCGTCTTAAAGTAACATTTCGTCGATGTTCTACATAGCATTGAATAGCCTCTTTAATATTAAGTTGTCTTGGCCTAAGCCGATCCAAGGCTAATAATATAACACCAAAACTACTTTCAAGTGCAGTTAATTTAAAGAGTTTGTTTATCGTGACCCGTTCAATCTCTCCCATTTTAAGTTCGACCACGATTCTAGTCTTTTCTGTGGACTCGTCTCTTAAATCACTTACCCCATCAAGTATTTTTTCTTTTACTAAATCGGCGATTCGTGTGACCAGTGTAGCACGGTTCACATTGTATGGAATATGAGTAATGATAAGTTGTTGCTTCCCATTGGATAATTCTTCGATTTCGATTGCTCCACGCATCCTCACAATACCGCGACCCGTTTTCATGTATGAATCTATTCCTGATTTACCAGATATACTCCCTCCACTCGGAAAATCAGGACCAGGTAATATCTGCATTAATTCGTCGATAGTAATTTTAGAATTATCAATTACAGCACAGACTGCCTCAATCAGTTCCCCAAGATTATGTGGTGGTATGTTTGTAGCCATACCAACAGCAATTCCAGTTGATCCGTTCATCAACAAGCTTGGCAAGGCAGAAGGCAAAACTGTGGGTTCGGTAGAACTTTCTTTGTAATTAGGAGCAAAATCAACGGTGTCCTCATCAATGTCTTTCAATAATTCCTCCGCGAGTTTAGTAAGGCGACACTCTGTGTACCTGTAAGCTGCGGCAGAATCGCCATCCACTGAACCAAAATTTCCTTGTCCGTCTACCAATGGGTATCTCATAACCCATGGTTGTGCCATTCTTACTAGTGTATCATACACCGAACTGTCACCATGAGGATGGTAATTTTTTAAAACCTCTCCAACAACACCTGCACATTTATCGTACGCACGATTATGCAATAAACCTTCGCGCAGCATCGCATATAATACTCTTCTTTGGACGGGTTTAAACCCATCTCTTACATCAGGCAGTGCTCTACTAACAATAACAGACATCGAATAATCGATGTATGCTTTTTGCATGATATCACTAATATTTTCTTTCATAACTAATAAAGTTTTATTTTATGCATCTAAATGGCTTACATTCAGTGCATTATCTTCAATGAACATTCGGCGTGGTGCGACCTCTTCACCCATAAGTGTTGTAAAAATTTCATCTGCTGCCACAGCATCCTCTATTTCGACCTTAACTAAGGTTCTTGTTGTTGGATCCATCGTAGTTTCAAATAATTGCTTCGGATTCATTTCACCAAGACCTTTGTATCGCTGAATTTGTAACCCCTTTCTTCCAAGATTTCTAAGTTTTTGCAAATAATCACTGATCCCTTGGATTTCCTGTGGTTCTGCATCGACATTTCTTTCATCAACCAGTTTGAAGGTTAATTCTTTCGGATTAAAAAAGGAAAAATCAAGCCCAAGATCAGTGGATTTCCTAAGCAGTTTTTCCAATTCGTTTGATTCGAATAATTCGTATATATCAATCCTCTGTGAAAATAATATGCCATTTCTTTCAATTTCTTTTTGAAAGTTTTTGATGTCAGGATCTTCGGAAGATAATTGATGGGATTGGATAAAACCCAATTTTGCCTCTAAATCAGGCAGAAACCTAATTTCTTCTTCATTCCCTGTTCTAATTCTAGCGACATATTTTGGCAAAATTCCCGTGTCATTATCGAATTGAGTAAGCAATCGTTCTAAATTGAAACCATACCTGCCAAGCCTCTTTCCAGTCTCTTCAATTTTTAATAATAAAGCGTTTATTTCTCCTAGATCATTTTCATTAAAATGCTTGTTGTCTGACAATCTGACCAAGGTCATTTCCTCACACCCTAATTTGATCAATATCTGGCTCATTTCGAAATCATCTTGGATATATTGTTCGGTTTTCCTCCGCTTAATTTTATAAAGGGGAGGTTTTGCAACATAAACATAACCATTTTCCAGCAAGCCTTTCATTTGCCTAAAAATGAAGGTCAGCAAAAGGGTTCTAATATGGGCACCATCAACATCTGCATCGGTCATAATAATAATTTTGTGATACCGTGCTTTCGATGCATCAAATGCACCTTCTCCTTCATGGTCACCAATTCCGGTGCCAACTGCAGTTATTAGGCTTCTGATTTCTGCATTATTCAAAACTTTATCAAGCCTTGCTTTTTCTACATTGAGGAGCTTGCCGCGAAGAGGAAGGATCGCTTGTGTTAGGCGATCCCTTCCTTGCTTAGCAGAACCACCTGCTGAGTCACCCTCAACAATGTACAATTCGCTTAGTGATGGGTCTTTCTCTGAACAATCCGCTAATTTGCCCGGTAGCCCACCACCAGAAAGTGCTCCTTTACGGACTGTTTCCCTTGCTTTACGTGCAGCTTCTCGTGCACGTGCAGCATGAATAACTTTCTGAATGATTGTTTTTGCATCATCAGGAGTAACTTCAAAGTGATGCTTGAGTTTTTCGCCCACAATTTTTTGAACGATCCCATCCACCTCTCTGTTCGAAAGTTTTGTTTTCGTCTGTCCTTCAAATCTCGGTTCAGGAACCTTTACTGATACAACTGCAGTTAGCCCCTCTCTTACATCGTCTCCAGTGAGTGAGATTTCTTTCTCTTTAAGCAAATCATTTTGTCGTGCATATGCATTAACTACCCGGGTCAGGGCTGTTCTGAAACCTGATAAATGGGTACCTCCTTCCACATTATGAATCGAATTTGCATAAGCGTACAATTGGTCATTGAAGGAGTCGTTGTAAATCATTGCAATTTCCACAATAATCAAACCATCTCCAGATTCAGGAGGTGCTTCTCCTGAAAAAGAAATGGGTTCCGAAATTAGACAAACCTTATTCTTGTTTAAGTATTCAACATATTCTGTAATTCCATTTTCAAAAAAGAAACTCTCTTTTCTGGCATCCTTTTCTTCCTCCAGATGAATGCGAACGCCAGGATTGAGAAAGGCTAACTCCCTTAATCTTTTAGCTAATAACTCAAACTTGAAGTCCCTAGTCTCCTCAAAGATTTGTTCATCTGGCATGAAAGTTATTTTTGTGCCAGTTGAGGTAGCTTCTCCAATTACTTTCAGTTCTTGAGTCGTTTTGCCCCTGGAGAATCTCATTTGATGTAGTTTACCGTCTCTTCTGACTTCGGCAGTAAACCATTCTGAAACGGCATTTACACATTTGGCACCAACTCCGTGAAGTCCTCCTGAAACCTGATAGGCTCCTTTGCCAAATTTACCGCCCGCGTGCAGATTGGTTAAAACTAATTCCAATGCAGGCATGTTGTGCTTCGGGTGAATATCAACTGGGATACCACGACCGTTATCCTGAATCGTGCAAGACCCATCAACATGAAGGACAACCGAAATTTCGCTACAATGACCAGCCAACGATTCATCAATTGAATTATCAACGATCTCGAAAACACAGTGATGCAAACCTCTTTCATTCGTATCACCAATGTACATATCTGGTCTTTTTCGGACACCCTCCAACCCCTCCAACTTTTGTATTTGGGATGAGTCATAATTTTCATTTTTATTTGCGTTTGCGTCAGTCATTGTAAATTGGATGGAAAAATAAATTTAGTATTAGCATTACTTATCTTGGTGGTTTGTGCTCACCTGAAAATAGGTTCTGTGTGATTGTTTTTTTATGATTTTTATTTTGTTTATGCATCCGATTTGGGTCAAGTGACTAATCGACTTTAAGAAACTTACAATCATCTGCATTGAGTTTCTCCAGAAGAAACCTGCCAGCCACACACATAATCTCACATGTTCCTATATATCAACAATATAGGGCAGTCGCTTTTTGCGGCTGATCCAAGGCTTGGCAATTTGATGCGGTTGAGCTTTCGTGGAATCTTTAAATTCAAAGTATAGCTCTTTGATTTTAGTCCCCAAAAAGGAGCCTTTGTAATCAAACTTTAGCTCTTTTTTTAATTTTGAAAACTCCGGATTCCTTACAGAAAAGCCTTTTTTTAATAAGCTCAGTTAATGAATATAGGTGTTGGCAAAAAATTGTAATAAAGGCCAACCAAGGTAATGGTTCCAAAGAAATAAATAAGCATCGGCCAAAACCCAAATTTTGA
>Ga0181592_10000314_pt1 | contig 36207 bp, 24 predicted proteins | sample 071ome_20_FD_133755 | JGI IMG/M metagenome (GOLD analysis project Ga0181592, IMG submission 133755) | Coastal salt marsh microbial communities from the Groves Creek Marsh, Skidaway Island, Georgia - 071412BT metaG (megahit assembly) | ecosystem: Environmental > Aquatic > Marine > Intertidal...
AATCCTCTTGTTCGATTTAAGATTGTCGAAAAGCTTAAAAACAGTAAATTTCTATATCAAGAATATATCATAGAAGAAGAAAGTGCTTCTGAAATAAGTTTCAAATTTTATGGAAACGAAACTTTAGATTGGGTCATTTATGTCACGAACAATATTATTGATCCAAAATATGACTGGCCTCTAGGTTATCGTGATTTTAATAATTTCATTATAAAGAAATACGGTTCTGTTGAAAACGCTTCAAGAGAAACTACTACCGATAATATCCATCATTATGAGTGGATTGTTCAACAACAACAGGTTTTATTTGACGGCACAAAAATACCAGAAAAAAGGTTGATTATCGATAAGGCCAAATACGACACTTTGCCTGTCAGCGAAAGGGATATTGTTAGAAATTTTGAATACGAACAAAGATTAAACGATGACAAAAGAAATATAAAACTACTGAGAGAGGAGTTTTTACAACAATTTTTATCTGAAGTGAGAAGCGCGCTTTCATCATGACGCAAGAGAATTACAATAATACATTTCAGGTTGATTTACAATATTGTGTTTTATTTAATTATTTAAATGCTCCTGAAAATATAGAAGTAATAGTAGATTCTATAGATATAGGGTATGATTTATTTCAAAATGCCATTAACTGTAAAATTCAGGTTACAGATCCAGCTGCTTTTCTTGAAAACTTTCCTATTATAGGTGATGAGACTTTAGTTTTAGGGTTTAAAACTCCTCTGTTAGAAATAAATCCCACTATTACCAAATTCGATAAACTATTGACATTTGTTTTTAGAATTTACAGAATAGAAGATAGAAAGCAAACTGCCAACAGAGCTTCACTTTATACTCTTTACGGAATATCTTCAGAAGCAATTAATAATATGCGGTATTCTGTCAATAGAACTTATTATGATTGGAGAGGTGAAAATGTTGTTCAGGATATTTACGATAATTATCTGAAACCTAGTCCTATCGAATATGATTTAATTAAACAGGTCGATGAAACTGCTAGTGGCAAAAAACTAAAGAGATTACCGAGTGGTGAAAATATATGTTTGAATTTTTCTAACTTTCGGCCTTTAGATGCGATTAACCGAGTTTGTTTTGAAACTCAGGACATAGACAATACTTTAGTCACACAAAAGATAAAGTATAATAGTAATGCGTCTAGTAATACTCAGTTTCAACAGCCTCCTAAAAAAGAATATACGGTAGACATAACGGAAAGAACTAAAAGTACAAAATCTTCTAATTTCATTTTTTATGAAAATGATGATGGTTGGAATTTTGTAACTATAGATCATTTACTCTATAGAGACAGAACATTAATAGACGGTGGTGGATTAGTACAAGATTTTTACTTTTTAGACAGTAGAGTTGATCCTTCCACAAGTAAGTCTATTTTCGGCAAAAATATTAGGCAAGATCAAAGAATATTAGAATTAAATTTTATTAGGCAGATGGATAATGCTGAAAATATGGATAGAGGTCTATATTCCAGCACTCTAGTTTCTCTTGACCCTCTAACAAAAAGAATAGAGTTTGATCCCTTTATTTACGATAGAGATTATAAAGATATAGCTCATCTAGAAACAGATTTAGAAGGTCCTCAAAGAGTAGGTATATTTTCGGAGACTTCGCTCTACACAGAGTCTAAGGTCAACAACCATAAAACTAAATGTGATGAATTTCAACATAAAAATTATGTTATTACGAATTTAGGACCTGAATATGATGATACAGATGGTGTTTTCAAAAATGCAAGAGCCCGTGATCATCAATTGAGAAATCCTAAGAAATTTCATGAATTTCTGAAATATGATTACGCCTCGAAAGTACAGTTTAACAATATCATCATATCCTTTACGATACCAGGAAACAGTGATATACAAATTGGTCACATGGTCAATCTAAACATTCTTTCTAATAACATTGACGATTTTGAACAAAAACAATTATACAATCGACTTTTTGGTAACGAAAACTTTGGAGGTTTCTTTTTAGTAACAAAGGTTAATCACACAATATTATTTGCAAATAAATCTTATGTGACGGAAATTGAATGTGTGAAGGACACTTATGCTACAACTAAATTCAGAGATACGGATAAAGTAACAGCTAGAAGACGAGAAGTTCAAACTCAGGTGGACACTTTTGGATAATAACGATGCATAATATAGGTACAGATTTTGTTTGGTTTATGGGTGTAGTCGAAGATAGAAACGACCCGCTGCAGATGGGTCGTGTTCGTGTTCGCACCCATTGGCAAACAGCCGACAAAGATATTTTGCCTACGGAAGATTTGCCGTGGGCTCAAATAACTGTACCTTCTTCCGCTACTTCTGGTGATGTTGGCGGCACATCCACTGGTTATGCAGAAGGTTCATGGGTTGTTGGTTTTTTTATGGACGGAGAACATAAACAACACCCACTAATACTCGGTGCGATATCAGGTATACCAACAAAATATCCAGATTCGACTTGTGGTTTCAATGATCCTAGAGGTGTCTATCCTCAAAGAGTAAATGAACCTGATATGAATCGTTTGGTTCGCACAAAAACGATACGGGAAGAATCTGTAAAACTTTTAAGAACCGAAGAAGAAACAAACGCTAATTTGCATCCCTCGATTGCGTTTAGAAATCAATATGTGGACGATTTGACAGGAGAACCTGTACCGAGTAGAAACAGTGAGTACCCATATTCACAAGTAAGAGAAACCGAATCTGGCCATATACAGGAATTTGATGATACACTAGGCGCCGAAAGAATTGCTACCATGCACCGTACAGGTACAATGGAAGAATATCATCCTGACGGCAGCCGTGTAAATCGCACTATGAAAGATAATTATCACATCACTTATGGTGATGATTATGTGAGAGTCCGTGGTGTTTCAAAAGTGTATGTTGATGGTGATGCGTCTTTATATGTCAGAGGAAAATTAGTCACGCAAGTTGACGGTGATATGGAAACATATGTCGCTGGAAACTACACCATGGATGTGGGCGGTAGTATTAATGTGACTACAGATGGCAGTCACACATTGGAGGCCAAACAAGCTATAAGTCAAACTACCACATCTACCTATACATCTTTATCGTCTGGTAAAATGACCTTTAGCACAAAAGACCAACTACTCGCTCAGTCTGAAAAGAATTTTGATATCAACACGAAAGATGAGTTTAGAGTTCGTTCAGGTGAAATTGAACTGCATTCTTCGGATGGTGGAAATATCACATTTTATTCTGCGAAAAATATTACTGGTTTTTATTGTGACAATACGGACTTCTTAAAAGTTTGTGTTTTCGAGTCTCCTGATAATATTGCAGCTGTTACTGTACCAGACGCATTAATTCTGGAGTCTTATGCTCTGAATGAATACCCTAGTATATTCCCTAGGTATGGTAGAAAATTAGATATAGGAAAAGGTTTTCAAGATGTTTATCGAGAAGATTTAGGCTCAACGCCTGGCGGTGAACAAAGCGGTTTTGCACCAGACGATTCAGGCCAAGATTCAAACTCATCTTCTAAGTACGAAACTGATGTTACCACTTCAAACGAAGCGTTAACTACAAGCAGAGCTGTCGGTAATAGTGGCGTAACAGATTCTAATAATAGACCTACAGGACAACAAGTTGAAGACCAAAATGCTCATGGTAAAGATAAACCGCATTCAAATGTTTTAGATGTAGCACTTTCAGCAAAAGATTTAGGTCCTGATGCATGGGTAGACGGCGACGCAGCTGAAGGTCGAGCTAAGTATTCGAATCCAGGAAATCCAAACATAATAAGATGTTTTGAGGATATGGGATGCTTAGGAGTCGCTAAGTCAATTAATCCTTTGAGATATGATAAAACTGCATGGTGTGCTGCTTTTGCTGGCGCAATGCTTCGTAGATCCGGTAATAAATACCTAAAGACTTTATCTTCTAGAGCATATGAGCAAAATGCGAGTAAAATCGGCATTTTAATTTCGACTACTTATGAACCCGATAAAATGAAACCTGGCGATATACTTGTTTTTGGTCGTAGCGGTAAGAGTGGTAAACCTTTTAGGTCTTCCCCTTACGGACATATAGGATTTTGGACAGGTAATAAGAACGCTCCTGCTGGTAAAGTCATGTGTTTAGGAGGCAATCAGAGCAACAAGGTCACGGTTAGACCTTATTCGATAGAAAAGGGAACAGAATTCGGATTAGTTGCAGTAATACGGCCTGTATCTGGAAATGACGGTAAAACACCTCAACCAGATCCAGGTTCAATCAGAGAAATAGTAGCAGACCAAGGCGGATCAGACAGAGTAACATAACATGTTTGTAGAATCAAAAAATAAAGTTTATTCGGACATACCATTATCGTTTACAGCTCATCCTGTAACTGGTAATGTTAAAGCTGTCAAAAATGCAGATTCAATTATACAATCTGTTAAGAATATTGTTTTGACTAATTTTTTTGAAAGACCTTATGAACCATATCTTGGTGGTAATATTTACAATCGTTTATTTGATAATGTCGAATCTACTTATACACAATTTCTAATTGCTGAAGATATCACCACATCACTTGAAAACTATGAACCAAGAGCAGATATACTAAATGTTTCTGTATTTCCAGATGCAGATCGAAACACACTTAAAATAACAGTAAAATTCATTCCAGTAACCTCAGCAGAGCCCGTGACTGTCGATGTTATCGTAGAAAGAGTAAGATAAAATGTCACAAATAGATGTAACAGAATTAGATTTTAGTAAAATAAAACAATCGATCAAAGATTACATATCAGACCAAGATGAGTTCAAAGATTATAACTTTCAAGGGTCTGTAGTTAATCTTTTATTGGATATGCTTGCATACAATTCGTACCAGAATGCTTTCTATACGAGTATGATAGGTAATGAAATGTTTCTTGATTCAGCACAACTCAGAGACAGTGTTGTTTCAAGAGCTAAGATGCTTGATTACATACCCGCGTCCGTAAGGTCTGCAAGAACAAGTATGAATATTACATACAACGAAACCGATGATTCAGATGTTGTGACGATACCGAAAGGAGAAATTTTTAAAGTTACTTCCGACACAGGCGAAGTTTTACAGTTTGTCACAGGTCAAGCTTACAATGTTTATAAGACTCTGAACTACACAACCGATATTGATGTTTTTGAAGGAATATATGTCGATCAAACCTTTACTGTCAGTGATTCAAATCCTGTAAAATATGTTTTAACGAATACTAACATAGACACCGCATCAATAACCGTCACAATTCGACAGACTCTAGGCTCGACAAACACAGAAATCTTTACTTTAGCAAATAATATCGAAGAGGTAAAATCAACTTCAGCGGTTTACTTCCTACAAGAAGTGACAAATGGCACATACGAACTTTATTTCGGTGATGATAACATAGGTAAAAAATTAACAGATGGTAACATTGTCGAAGTGAATTATAGAGTATCGGTGGGAGATGATGGTAATGATGTTAGAACCGATTCTTCTTGGTCAGCTGTAGACCCTGATATCACAATAAACAGCGTTTCAAATCAAACATATGATGGTGCTGATATAGAGACAATCGAATCAATAAAATATAATGCTCCTAAAAATTATGAAACACAGAATCGCGCCGTATTAGCTGAAGATTATAGAAGAATATTACTCAGAGATTTTCCAGGTTTAATCAATTCTTTGCGTATTTGGGGTGGTGAAACAAATGATCCTCCTGTTTATGGTAAAGTATTTGCTAGTATTCAACCAAAGGGTTCTAGAACTCTTTTATCGACTAATCAAAAGGATGACATAAGAAAGCAATTAAAAAGATATAATGTTATGACAAATGAAATTGAATTCATTGACCCTTCATATAATTATATCATACCAAGTATAACGGTTTACTATGATAGTAATGCCACTTCCTTAGACGCAGGACAAATTGCAAATAAGGTGGCCACTACTGTACAGAATTTCGAAACGACCTATTTGGGTAATTTTGAAAATAGATATTTCCGTTATTCACTCTTCTCTAGGCTTATAGACCAAACTGACCCGTCTATACTCTATAGTGACACGAAAATACAATTACAAAAAAGATTTACTCCTTTACAGAGTTTAAAATCTAAGTATACGATTAACTATTCGAAAAAACTAATTAATATTTCAGGTCAATCAAATATTTCATCTTCTTCTTTTACCGTAGGTGGTAGAAAAGTCTTTTTTGATGACGATTCAAATGGAAATTTAAGATTGTATTATTTTAACGATCTGAATCAGGTTGTGTATACGGATAATAATATAGGAACAATTGATTACGAAAATGGTATTTTAACTTTACCTAATTTCGGACCTGATAGTGTATCGGGAAATGAAATAAAAATAAACGCTACTCCAGTAGATTCTAATTTAGTTACATCTAAATATTTAATCATGTTATTGTCCGATACTAAAATAACTGTCATAGACGATAGACAACAAGAAACTTCAAGTTCTATAACAGTTACAACAACAGGCTCAGTAACACAAATTAATGAAACAAACCTCGGTACAATTATATGACGACCGATAATAGAACTTCTGTTTTTATAGAGGACCAATTTCCTCTCTTTGCTAGGTTATCTGGCCAGAAGCTCATTCAATTTATTAAGAGATATTACGAATCTCAAGAACAGGCCAATAATTATATTGAGGCTGTACACAGTCTTTTAGACTATCAAGACATTGATACTGCACCAGAAGATTATTTTGATTATATTGCTCGTGAAATTATACCAAGCATACCTGAAAGATTAATTGCAAATAGAGATTTACTTGCGAAACACATCAAAGAAGTTTATAAAGTAAGAGGTTCACCGGTAGGTTATCGTATTCTTTTCCGTGCTTTGTTCGGAGAAGAGATTGAGATTTACAATCCTGGTGACGATTTACTTCGTGCGTCTGATGGTCGTTGGGTACAAGAAGTCGCAATTAAAGTAGAATACGTTGTGAATGGTGAACCTTCAGATTTGCCAGGCGTTAGATTAATTGGAGAATCTTCTGGTTCTTCTGCGATTGTTAACCGCATTGAATTAATCGAAGACCAAGGTGTAAAATTATACCTTGTTTATCTGATCAATCGAATTGGTGAATTTGAATTAGGCGAAAAATTAACAAGTTCTGATGGTAAACTTTCCGTTGATCTGCAACCTGCTGATGTAGGTCCCGTCATATCTGTTGCAATGACCGCTGATGGTGGTTATGGTCACGAAGTTGGCGACCGCTTATCTTTGACTGGCGACGGTAGTGGTACAGGAGGACAAGCCACGGTACTAACAACTCGTGCCGATTCTGCTGTCGAGTTCTTTGTCGCAAATGGTGGTTCTGGATATGCTGTAGGTGATATTGTATCAACTTCAAACGAACCACAGGTAATTGGCGGTAGCGGACAAGAAGCTTCGTTTATTGTTTCTCAAGTTGGTCCGCCCTTCGTCGAATATCCAATCTTTGATGATTTTATTGAATATGCACTTGATGTTGTTCCTGGTCAAAGTAATACCGGCGCTAATGTCACCTTTGTTCAAGCTTACGATTCAAATTGTACATTCGATGCTACATCAAATACGATCATCAAAACTGGCCACGGATTTGAAGATAACGATGTTGTGAGATTCTTTTTCATAACAGGTAATACACAATATATTGGTGTTGATGATAATGTAAGTGGTTATACTGGACCTGGTTCTAGTTTTACTGTAAATACGAGTGCGAATTCTTATGTAGTAACCGATTCTACTACAAATACATTTAAAGTTAAAGATGGTCTATTTTTTGGAATTAGACAAGAGATTTTTGAAGGTGGTCCTGGAATACATGGCCGCGTTTCTAGATTATCTGCTAACCTTGCTTTATCGAATGTTAACTCAACAATTGTTAGTGCTTTAGGAACATCGATTGTAAATACCGGAACAATTACTTCAGTCACAACAACCGATTCTGGTTTTGGTTACAATCCTTTGAGACCTATTGGTAGAGTTAGATATGATTTCTTAGCTGATCAAAATATAGCAAACAATGCTGGTCTTCCTGGAGGTATACTTGGGTTTAACGCTGATATTCAAGCAGTGTATCGTTCAGGAACGATTGCAAGTGTTAGAGTAGATCTTCAAGGCGATAACTATGTTACGGGTAATGAAGTGACTCTTGATAACCTAACAAGGGAACAAACTGAACCTGGTGTGGGTATCACGACCTCATCATCAATTATTCAATTCTTGGGTCGTTATACAGATACAAAGGGTTGGTTGAGTTGGGATAAGTATTTACAAGATAACTATTATTATCAAGAGTTTTCTTATGAAATAAGATCTGATCAAAACTTAACTTCTTATAGAGACACTGCCTTAAACACAATGCATCCTGCTGGTATGAAATTGTTTGGTGGTGTTTATCTTTCAGATACACTGGATCAATCATTAGAAGAAGATAATGAGATTCTAATTAAATTTGAAATTCTGGATGCGAATCTGTCTATTGAAGTAAGTAAACCATCGATAAACACAATCGCTTTGGCTCAGGTCACTTCAAACACTGGTGACACAATATCTTCAAATAACAATATTTTCCAAAATGTTCAAGCCAACGATAAAGTAGAAATAACAGGTTCTTATCTTTCAGACGGAGTTTACACGGTCAAAAGTGCTATTGACTCAAACACGATATCTGTATTCGATACTAGAAGAACCGTTAAACTTTCGCCTTCTTTACATCAAGATGTTGGATTTGGTTTTGCAACTGGTAATGTTATTATCGCCAACACATCTATTCGTGGTGTTGCAAATGTTGGTGATACGATTAATATCTCCAAGGCTATCAATAAACAAAACAACGGTGGCCCATTCTTGATTACAAATAAAGTTGGATCAAATGTCGTTGTTCAAACTTATTATGGCGGAAATGTAACTCCGTTTGTTGCATATACTGGAGATAAAACTGCGAAGATATCGATAGATAAAAACTTTGCGTTCCTTGCTAATACAAATGCAAATGTGACATTTACAGCTACTGGTAATCTAGTCACAAGAAATTCTCATGAGTTCTCAAACAATGATAATGTTATCTTCTATAATATTGCAAATACCTCTGCTGCAAATATAAATATAGTAGACGGAACAACATACTATGTGTTGAACACCACGACGAACACCTTCCAGATTGCTGCGAATAGTACTACAAATACCGTGATTAATATTCAATCAGATGGTACGGCTCGTCTCGAAGCCAACACTTACAACATCGTTATTTCTCGATATGCGAACACATATCCTTTCAGTAACACTACTGTTTTGTAATATAAATAAATAAATAAGTTTTTCGGAGTTTGTAAATGCCTGCAAAAGTAACAAGATTTTTAAGAAGTGACAATGCTCAGCACTTCATTGATAACTTTGCTGAAGAAGGCAGTTACTATTTGTTTATAGGCAACACTCAAGAATGGCTTTGGGACAGTGACCCGCCTGATGAATCTTTTAGGGATCCGCCGAATCCTACCGAAGGTGTAGAATCAATCGATTTTGACATTTGGGACAGAATCGTTGCAATGAAACGAATCGACGTAACTGATTTATCATTAGCGATTCCAAGATATAATTGGACTTCTGGTACAGTATATTCCAAGTATAAAGATAGTGTGGATTTATTTGCCAATACAACAAATCCATTTTATGTAATCACTTCCGATTTTAGAGTTTATAAGTGCATCGACAACAATAAAGGCACACAATCAACTGTAGAACCAAGACAAACAGAACTGACCGATACTGTTATTACCGACGATGGTTATGAATGGAAATATATGTACCCTGTCGTTGGGTCTGATATCGAAAAGTTTTTAAGCTCTGAATATATTCCAATCAAGAAAGCTACTGTTCTCGATAACTTTAATGCAGACCAATTTAACATCCAAACAGCAGCCACAATTGGTACAGTAGATAGTATTGATGTTATCAGTTCAGCAAATGGATTTATTAACTTCTCTGGATTCATTAAAGAGTATATAAATACCTCTACAATTATTTTGCCTACAGAAGCAAACGCTGTAGATGATCAATACTATAAAGACTGTAATGTATTTGTAGAAACCGGTGACGGTTCTGGACAATTAAGAAAGGTCTCGAATTATGCAGCGACAACAAGGACAATAACTTTTGAAGATCCTTTAAGCTTACCTTTATCTAACACTGCTCCAAATCCTAGTTATATTGTTTTGGGACCTAGAGTGGAAGTTCTTGCTGATGGCGACGGAACTCCTACTGCTTATGCGAATATCAATCCTCTAGCGTCAAATAGTATTAATTACATTAATATGATTAATAGAGGCAGAAACAATACGACTGCTACCGCAATAGTAAAAGATGGATTTTTTAATAACCCTGCTAATCTTGTGTCGGTAACGACAACTGCTTTACCAAACATTTCGCCACCAGGTGGCCATGGTTCAGACGCGGTTAGAGAATTGCATAATGGCGATTTAATGTTCAGTATTAAGTTATCGAAAACTGAACAAGAAGAATTTTTAGAGACAAAAGATTTCAGAACATATGGAATATTACAATACCCTAGATATAGGTCTAACAATGCTTTAATCACTGAAAGAGCGGTAGATAATACCTTAAAACTTAAATTAAAACAAATTAGGGGATTATCAAATACAACATTTGAAGCTTATGGTTCAAATAATTCTGGAATGTTAGCTGTAGGCATGGTAAGTTTTGATGAATTCGCTAAGAATTACGAACTTGCTAATAGTGCTGCCGCTGGGGCATTAGATGCAGAATTATACGCACAGGTGAATAGAGCTTTTGCTATTGATTATGTTTCAAATACATCAGCGACAGGTATACTATCACTTACTTCTCCTAGATACAAAGATGGTTACATCTTTTTAGACGAGGGAGAAGGTAATAGTGGAGAATTGATTAGACTAAAACACGACAGCGCGGCCATAGATTGGCCGATTGATGCAGAAGCTACTTCTTCTGAATATGAAGGCATTGTTGAAGAAGTTATATATCCTGTTGTCAAGAAGGGTAGTGGCGATATACTTTATATAGAAAATAGATTTCCAATAATTAGAGATTCAGATCAAATCGAAGATCTGAAAATGATAATAACATATTAAGAGAGATAGTCAATGGCATTAGCAAATACAGGAACATTGCAAACTAATTTTAATGTAGATCCTTACTACGACGACTATGATGAATCGAAGAATTTTCATCGAGTTTTGTTTAAGCCAGGTCTTGCTGTTCAAGCTCGTGAATTGACTCAACTTCAAACAATTCTACAAAACCAGATTGATCGCTTCGGTGAACACGTCTTTAAAGAAGGCAGTGTCGTAAGAGGCAACGCTGTTTCTGTTGACGATAAAATTCAATGGGTTAGATTATTAGATGAACAATCTGGAACCACAGTAGATGTTAGTGATTTTCTAGGAAAATCGATTACAGGAGGAACTTCTGGATTAACAGCAGTTGTTTTAGATACCGCTGATGGTGTAGAAGCTTCTTTACCAGATACCAAAACTCTATTCGTTAAAACAACAAACTCGGGTTCAAATAGTTCAGTAAAAATATTTAGAAGTGGAGAAACTATTACCTCAAATACAGGTGTTACTGCTACTTTATTAAGTGCAAATGCGTCTGGTTATGGTTATCAGGTAGTTATAAACGAAGGTATACTTTTTGCTAAAGACCATTTTATACGAGCTGATAGACAATCGATAATTGCGTCGAAGTATAATAACAGACCAAGTGTAAGAGTTGGTTATACCATAGACGAAGAAATTGTATCATTTACAGACGATAATACTCTTTTAGATCCAGCACAAGGCGCATATAACTATGCTGCTCCTGGTGCAGATAGACTAAAACTTACTCCAACTATTAAAGTTTTAAATGAAGGCGAATCCATTAGCGATAATTTTATAGAAAGAGTTGTTGTTGAAGATGGTTTTATTAAAGAAAAATATGATAAAACAGTTTATTCTGCTATTCGCGATTATCTAGCTGAAAGAACATATGATGAGTCTGGAGATTACATTGTTAGTGGATTAAACTTGACCATTAACGAACATTTACAAGGAACAGGTAATAGAGGGATATGGAGTGGTACAACACAAAATGGTAATACAGCACTTTTAGCAGCAGGCGTTTCTCCTGGTAAAGGTTATGTTTCTGGTTATGATTTTGATATATTAAAAACGTATTATGTTAATGTTGAAAAGGGTATTGATATAGAGTCAATTGAAGGAACAACTCAATATGCGAATATAGGTAATTATGTTGTTGTTGATCAATTGTTAGGAGATTTTGATTATGATGAACATAAGACGGTACAACTACATGATGTTGCAGCAAATGCTGTTCTTGAATCTGCAAAATCTGCTGGAGTAAGTCCTCCTGCTTCACAAATAGGTTCAGCTAAAATTCGCGGATTAGAATGGCAATCTGGAGTAAAAGGTAGTTTTGATGCTCGGTATAGGATGTATTTGTACGATGTTCAGATGACAGCAAATTCTTTTGCTCATGTAAGATCGATATACACGCCGACTTCTCCAGCATCTTATGCAGATGTGGTTCTACAAGACGGTGTATTAGGATTTTCAAATACTGCTGCTCTAGAAGATACGAATCTCAATAGTTATTTAATTAATTTGCCTGCTGAAGATCTAGTAACCGATACTTCATCTTATGAGGCCATTGACAGTGTTGCTTTAGAGAATCAATCGTATCAAACAAAAAGACATATTACAGGTACATGGAGTTCTACCACAGGTACTGTAGGAATTGGAGATTTATCTGGTGCTAGTTTTGTGGAAACTGCTAGTCAACAAGTTGGATCTTCTGGCGTTAGAACGAGATGGCAAATAACGTCTGATCAATCAGTTGAAGCTAAATATGCTTTAGATACTTCAGCTACAAGAGATGCAGGATCAAATACATTTGTTTTATCCGGCGCAACGGCACCTTCTGCCTATTTAAATATTGGAGACCAATTTAGAATAGTGGGTGATACCGCTAACTCTTTTGTAGTAAGTGCTTTTAGGACAGGTAATAAAGTAGATGTATCTGGTCCTACTAGAACATTTGGTTCTTCAGGAACAGTTGTTCTTAAAAAGGTTTTTAGAGCTGGTCAAGTGATACCTCTCGCAGATGGTTTTGGTGATGCTCCTGGCGGAAATAACACCGTACAATCAGATAGATCTATTACAATGGGTACTGTTTTAACTGGTACAGGAAGTGAACCTACTATAGATTTGGTAGATATTCCAAATGGTGATATAAGTGTTAATGTATCAGTAGTTGTAGAAAAGGATCCAGCAGGCGCTAAAACTAAACTTTTACGCGACAACCGATATGTTAAGATATCTATGGCCACCCATGGTATAACTGGACCTTATCCTTTGGGTGTTCCAGACGTTTTTAATATTAAGAACGTATATTTAAAGAAAAGTGATTTTACAGGTAACGCTTCTGATTTGACCGATACTGTTGATGTTACTAGATTCTTCGCCCTAGACACTAATCAAACTGATAATTATTATGGTACGTCAAAAATAAAACTTTTACCTGGTTTGACTTTAGAGGCCACTGATTATTTGATGGTTAAATTTGATTATTTTGAGGTTAGTGGTGGCGGAAATTTAGGTTATTTTAGTGTCGATTCTTATCCTTTAAATGATGTAAACACAGCTTCAGATGAAATTAGATCTGAACAATTGCCTGTTTATATTAACAGTAATGGAGATAGAATTAAATTAAGAGATGTTGTTGATTTTAGACCATACACATCAAACACTGTTTATCCTCTGATTTCCTCAAGTCCTGCTACAACTGTTCCTACAGGAGTAAGTACTACAATTAATGGTGTTGGAGGATTAGATTCTATACACGCAGATAAAACTTTCAATACAGACGTTAGTTTTAATCTACCGAGAAAAGATTTAGTAATAATCAATAAGAATGGACTTCCTAGTGTGATACAAGGTGTTCCTTCTTTGAATCCTCAGACGCCTAGACATAACATGAACGATGGTTTATTGTTAGCTACAATTGATATTCCTGCTTATCCTTCCATGTCGCCTTATTATGCCACTAAACAACAAAAGACTCCTGATGGTGTTCGTGTAAAACAGAATAGACAAGTTCGTTTCACAATGAGAGATATAGGAACATTAAAACAGAGAATTGAAAATATCGAGTATTACTCTAGCTTAAATCTATTAGAAAAAAGTTTAACAGACCTTCAGATAGCCGATGTTAACGGAATAAATCGTTTTAAAAACGGATTTTTCGTTGATCCATTAAGAGGTCATAGTTATGCGGACGTGACGAATAGAGATCATACTGCTGCTGTAAGTAAAGTCAGAAATGAATTGTCTCCAGCAGAATTAAACTTTGATGTTAATATGGATGTCGATCTTTCCGGTAGTTCAAATTATAAACAAAAAGGAGATTTTATTTTTATTGACTATGATGAGGTTCTTATGCAAGAACAACCTTTTGCGACCACATCAACACTTCTTTCAGCTTTGAATTATCAATATAATGGTGTTCTTGTTTTAGATCCTCCTTCAGATTATTTCAATGAAACTAAAATTGCTCCAGATAGAAATGTAACTCTTGATAGCGGAATGGGCGAAGTTTTTCAAGATATTTCTGATGGAATTAAACAAGTTGCTGAATCTACTGAATTAGTTAATTCCGGCGTGAGTCAAACTGTATCTGGAAATAAAGTAAAAACTACTTTAACAGAAACTTTTGAGACGACTGATGTTGATATTGAAGTCACATCTGGAATACAATCTGCTCAACATTTAGGCGATTTTGTTATTGATACTTCTTTGATACCTTATATGAGGTCAATTGAAATTAAGTTTAAAGCAACTGGCATGAAACCTGGAGCAAGATTACAACCATATTTTGACGGATTTAGTGTTACAAATGATGTGTTACAAACAGACACAAATTATTCTATATTATCCACACAACCATTTGAAAATACAGGCGGCGGCGTCAAGGCTGCTAGTGCAGATGATGATATTGCTACAGGATATAAATCAGGAGAAGTTTATGGAATATTCACCATTCCAGCTGCAAGATTCCATACTGGCGGTTTAATATTTTCATTGACCGATAATCCTTTAAGTGCTACTCAAGATAATACAACTTTTGCAAGTGCCAAGTTTACTTCTCATGGATTATCATCTACTACACAATCTACCAGTGTTAGCACGGTAGAATATGATATAGATTTCGATGTAACAAAAACTTTAACTACAAGTAAAACTACTAAAACTACAAAAGTTCCAGCACCTCCACCTGTTTATATCGAGGTGCCAGTTTATAATAATTATGATCCTGGTAATGATTGGGATGGTGCTGGCGATGCCGGTTGCGGCGCAGACCCTAATGGAGACGATAGTTGTAATGACCAGGCTGGATCTGATGTGGGCGGCGGCGCAGAACTTTGATGAATATAATAATAACTTGTTAGACTTTTTAAAAAATTAAGGTAAAAAAATATGTCAGCATTTGAAACAAATTTTCCAGTAGCTCAAACATTTTATGTTAGAGTTTTTGACGAGGCTATAGGTAGGCCGGCTTCTGGTGTTTATTTAACGAAAGCTACCATTTTCTTCTCTAAAAAAGATAGTGCTGGTTCAGTTTCGGTCGAGGTCAGAGTGGTCGATGCTGATACTAATAATATAACAAATTTTATTCTACCTAGATCTAAAAAGGTCTTATATCCTTCTGATATTAATGTTTCTGCGGACGGTTCTGTTGGAACAGAGTTTGAATTTGACACGCCAATATATTTACTTGGTGACAGAGAGTATGCTCTTATAGTAAAATCGGATGCTCCTAATTATGAGGTTTGGACTTCACAATTAGGCCAAAAAGATATTGCTTCAGGCGCGCAAATCAATAAACAACCGGACACAGGCGTTTTCTTCGCTTCCTCAAATGGTAGAACATGGGAACCTTATACAGACCAAGATTTAAAATATAAATTACATATTGCGAAGTTTAAACATGATTCTGCAACAATTAAGTTACGAAATGCTAAGAATGAATATTTTCAAACGCCTACTTCCAGATCAGGAATATCTGCTAGAATAGGACAACAAGTTGAAGGTTCTTCAGTTGTTGAATTGAATTTAGAAATAGCAGGAGATAATCAATTCACAAACACCCAATTGATAGGTTCTAATCAAGTTAAATACGAACTTGTCGACCCTGTTGCTGGTGCAAACGGAATAATTGTTGCTAAAGATCCTTTTGGTTCTGATCCTAAAACATTTGTTGTTGCTGATCTAACTTTAGAAAATAAATTTGAAGTTGCTAATAATGTAACATTGTATATCAATGGTTCAGCTGCGGCAAATACTGCTAATATTGTAAGTATCACAACACCTACTGGAAAACTTAGAGCTTATGATACTTCTTCTTTGAAGAAGATTGTAGATGTGGGTATAACACAAATTGGTGACAGTAATGGTGAATGGTCTAAACCGGGCACCGGAGAATATGTTTTTCAAGATATGAAACAGTTTTATAAATTACAGGAAGATGGAATAAGAGCTCCTGTTGGCGCTTTATTGGCTCAACCTATTCATAAAAGTGTTAATCTGTTTTCAGGTTTAACGCCTGAAGGTTCTTCTATGTCCTTCACCGGACAGTTTTCTCAAGCTAAGGCCTTTAATAATTATAACTTAACTGGAAATTATAAACTAAATTTAAATGTTCCCAATTATTTCACAAGAGAGGATGTTTTTGTCAAATCTCATTCCATGGAAAAATCTGGCGACATTGCATCTGGATCTGTACAAGTAACAGGAAATTTAAGTAGAGATATTAATAGTTTCCATGGACCTGCTTTAGATACCAAAAGAACTGCCATTTTAGCGACAAGATATCTCATTAACAATGATTACACTGGCGAAGATGGTATCACCGGAGGTGAAGCTTGGGCAAAATATATTTCAAAGGTGGTAACACTTGCTGAAGGACAAGATGCTGAAGACCTAAGGGTTTATATAGATGCTTATAAACCTAATGGCACAGATGTAAAGGTTTATTATAAAATTTTACATAGAGAGGATGACCGAGCATTTGAGGAAAGTATTAGTTGGGTTGAAATGACACAAGAACAAAATGAGTTTACTTATTCGAAGTTAGAAAAATTAGATGATTTTATTGAATATCAATTTAATATTCCTACGAATAAATTGACAGGTTCAAATGGCGAAGTAGAATACGAAAATACTAACACCACTCCATCCATTAAATACACAGGTTTCAAAAAATTTAAAATTAAAATTGTAATGTTATCGGCAGCCTCTAGATTGTATCCTAGAGTTAAAAATATAAGAGCAATCGCGCTACAAATATAGGTAAAAACAAATGGCATTACTTAAAGTAAAAGAAAACAAAAATCTTGTGAGAGATAGTATAAGTAATGCTATTCTTTCAACAAATAACGATGAGTTGGCAAAATATAGACAGAAAAAAGCAAAGAGTCGCGAATACGAAGAAGCAATAAACGATATAAATAATATAAAATCAGAATTAAGTGAGATCAAATCACTTTTAACACAATTAGTAGGAAATAACAGTGGCAACTGATGGCATAAAAGTTTCAAATACCGAAATTACACAAACGTTTGACGTTTGGAGAAGAAATACCAATGACGCTGCTGATCGTCTAAACTCTATAACTACGAGCTTTGAGAACAACCGAATTACCTTAACTGGTAATGTGGAAGTAGGTACTTCGATGGCGCCGGCGAGTAATTTTGTTGTCGATTCTGGAACGAATAGGGTCGGTATTGGTACATCAACACCTGCTGTTAAATTAGACGTTGATGGTGAAACAAATATATCGGCTGATCTAAAAGTAGATACCGATACTCTATATGTTAATTCAACTACTGATAGAGTAGGTATTAATAACGCAACTCCAACCGAAGCTCTTGATGTTACAGGTAAAGTACTTGTATCCGATGATTTGAAAGTAAGTGGTGTAGTATCAAATGTTCTTTATGTAGACACATCAATAACAGCTGTAGGTATTAATGTAGATTTGCCTACTCCTGGTTCTTTAGAAGTTTCTGGAAATGTTGTTTTACAGAACTCAGATTCTTTAAGAATTAAAACCAGTGATGGTACACTTCAAACTGTATTAACTGCAAACACTTCTAACTCTACTATACTACAAGGCTCTGGTGGTACAGAAAGTATTGTATTAGCTTCTTCAAATGGTACTTCTAGAATAACAATGACAGAAGCAGGTGTCGCTTCTTTTTCTGCTAATGCGATATTTGACACTGATACTTTGTATGTCGATTCCGTTAATGATAGAGTAGGTATTAACATAGTTCCTACAGTATCGTCTTCTTTAGAAGTAGGTGGAAATGTCGTCTTACAGAATACAGACGAATTACAAATTAAAAATAACGGTGGAACATCACAAACAGTATTAACTGTAAATGCTTCGGACTCTACAATACTTCAAGGTTCTGGTGGTACAGAAAGTGTTGCAATTAAATCTTCTGACGGTACTTCTAGAATAACAATGACGGAAACGGGTGTAACAGCCTTTACTGCTAATGTTTCTATACCAGATAATGAAATACTTTCGATTGGCAATTCAGAAGATTTACTCTTTTATCATGACGCGACTAATAGTTATGTTCAAAGTACTACGGGTAATTTGAACATTCAAACAACTTTCACAGATAGTATTGTAATTGAACAACTTGGTGCAGTCACTTTATATTTTAATGGTGATCCAAAATTAGCTACAAAAACCGACGGTGTAGATATCACAGGCGAACTTCAATCAGATTCTTTGGATGTTGATGGCGTTGCTGATATTCTTGGCGCTACTACACTTCAAAGTACATTGCAAGTCGATGGAATTGCCACATTTAATAACAATGTTAGCCTTCAGGATAATGATAGTTTATTGATTGGAACTGGCGATGACCTTCATCTTTATCACGATGCAAGCGATAGTTATATTAAAGAACAAGGAACAGGCGACCTCTATATTCAAAGTACTGCTGGTGCCATTCGACTTCAAACAAACTCCAGTGAGAATAGTATCGTTGCTTCTCAAGATGGCGCTGTCGATTTATACCATGATAATGTCCTAAGATTTTCCACTACGGCTTCAGGCGTAAATGTTCCTAACACTCTAGCAACTAATTTGTTAAATGTCTCCGGAATTTCTACTTTCAGTAATGAAGTTAACGTTATTGACAACCAAAGAATTTATTTAGGAACAGATCAAGATTTTGAGATTTATCACGACGGTACTAATGATACTCTGTTTGTTGCTACCACAGGAGATACAGTAACTCATAAGGCCGATACATTTAATGTACAGTCTGCCACTGGTTCAGAGAATATGGCGACATTTACATTAAATGGCGCTGTTGATTTATATCACAATAATAATCTAAGATTATCCACTACGGCTTCAGGCGTAAATGTTCCTCAAACATTAACTGCTGCTGGTTTAGATATCAATGGTACAGCGGACATTTCTCAAGGCGTAACACTGAATAGTTCTAGTGGTACCACAACTATTCAAGGTGCTACAACTATTAATGATACGCTTGATGTTAATGATACGCTTGATGTTACAGGTATTACTACTCTCTCGAATGATTTATTGGTTAGTACTGCTTCTAACGCTTCAAATACTTTGTTCGTAGATGTTTCTACACAAAGGGTCGGTATTAACAATGATTCTCCTACACAAGCACTAGATATCGCCGGTAATATTGATTTAACAGGTATCATTAAGGCCACAAATGAAAATCCAGGATACTTCTTGACTCTGGATACCGGTGGCACATCAATGTCATATGTTGATATTACTAATGTTTTAGCAAGTAATGGTACTGTTTCAAAACCATTAAATGCGCCATATCCAAATGCGATAGGTACTGAAAGAGATGTAGCTACTTGGTCAAGTAATACTGTCATAACCGGTAATACAAATATGTTGACTTATGACACAGCTGCAGGTCAACTCAATGTTAAGTCAAACAGTCAAGCTTCAGCTACATTAAGTATTCAAGATTCTACTGATCACGCAGAATTCGAAAAAGACGGTTCGCTTTTAAGTATAAGATCTGGCCCTCTTGGCGGTAGTATACTATTTTCTGGCGCTACAGACACTACTAATATTGGTAGTTTTCAAGTGCGTTTTGGTGGCGTCAATCAAGATATTTACCATTCAGGAAATCTACCGGATGATGTAACGGTCGATGATGAAGAATCCTCTGCTTCAACACACTATTTGACATTCATAAACACATCAACCGGATCTCAATCTAGATTATATGAAGATAGCGGCCTAACATATGTTCCTAGTACAGGCACACTTACTGCTGCAGCATTCTCTGGCGATGGTTCTTCTATCACAAACATTAATGCTACTGATGTAGGAGGATTAAATAATAATATCGTAGTCATCACTGATGGTGCTGGAGGAGATTTAACAAGTAGCGCTGTCACCGCTGATGAACTAAGTGTGTTGGATGGAGGTACATCTGCTATCGCTACTACGGTAGCAAACGCTGACCGTGTCGTCTTTAATGACGCCGGTACAATGAAACAAGTGGCTATGACCGACTTACATGATTATTTTGATTCCGCTAATCATACAATAACTGGTCAGAAAACATTTGGTTCGGGTTCACTACTTAAATTTAACGATAATGTTGAATTGCAAATGGGTACTGGTTCTGGTGGTGACTTTGTAATTGATTTTAATACTAATGATTTGGTCATACATCAGAATGAATCTACACTTAACGACATATTAATAACCAACACGGCGAATGCCACTAAATTTACCTTTGATATATCAGCAGGAGATTTAGCAGCCACGACATTTACTGGAGATTTGGTTGGTAATGCCGATACTGCTACTGACTTGTCTAGATCTGTAATTGCTGGAGATGGTCTAACTGGTGGTGGACAATTAAACACTAATCAAACACTTAGTGTCGATACTACCGTTGTGAGAACTACTGGCACACAAACTATTGCTGGCAATAAGACATTTGGTACTGGTTCACTACTTAAATTTAACGACAATATTGAATTACAAATGGGGTCCGGTACTGGCGGCGACTTTGTGATTGATTTTAATTCGTCTGTTAATGATTTGGTTATACATCAGAATGTAAATGATGATCACGACATAATAATAACTGATACAACCGATGCCACTAAATTTACCTTTGATATATCAGCTGGAGATTTAAGCGCCACAACATTTACTGGAGATTTGGTTGGTAATGCCGATACTGCTACTGACTTGTCTAGATCTGTAAATGGAGGGTCAGGATTGACAGGTGGTGGACAGTTAAACACCAACCATACACTTGATGTCGGCCAAGGCGACGGTATATCTGTTACTGCTGATGCTGTTGCTGTCGATAGCACCGTTGTTAGAACTACTAGAACTGTAACCGCAGGAAGTGGTTTAACTGATGGCGGAGCATTAAGTTCAGATATAACACTTAATGTCGGCCAAGGTGATGGTATATCTGTTACTGCTGATGCTGTTGCTGTCGATAGTACTGTTGTGAGAACTTCCGGTACACAAACTATTGCTGGCAATAAGACATTTTCGAATACTATTGATTTTAATGGAGCCGTTGATTTAAATGGAGCTACAACATCTAGCTTATCCTTTGTTGTTGATGGTGGTCAGTTAAGGGTAAATGATTCTGTTGAATTTTACCTAGGTTCGAATCTCGACACTGCATTTTTCCACGATGGTACACATTTATATCTTGACTTAAATAACGATGGCATTGCAGGCGATAATCTTTATATCCGGGATAGGAACGGAGGAACCACTACAAGATTTACAATGTCTGCTGATACAGGAGATTTGACGCTTGCTACAGGAGATTTAGTTCTCACATCCGGTTCCCTTGTAGGAGATTCCGACATACCTAGAATAAGTAGTAGTTTTACAGTGACACTAAATATAAAAAATTCAGCTGGTACTACACAGAAAACATTAAAATCTATACCATAAAGTTAGAGAGGATTATATTATGGCTATAAGAAGGCCTTTATATTACACAGGCGGTGATTTGCAGGAAATGAACGACACGCAATTAGCCGAGATAAGAGACCGTGCTGAGTATATGTATGGTGCTGACCCTTCTGTTGATTTAGCATATACTAGTTCAGGGGGCACTTTAACTCCTATTATGGCAGACTACTATACGAGATCGGGTACAGTAAAAACAAGTGCTACTAGCTATCCGTCTGAAGCATCGACCGGCGAACCTACAGTGACCATTCGCACCAACTATGATAGAATTAATTTAAATATTGAAAGTCTTTCTGCTCCCACAGACACGGATAATAAAAGATATCCTGTTTATTATGACGGTACCGATATTGTCGCTATGACACAAACGGATTTTTACGACACATTTATAACACAAGCAATTGACCAATTGGTCGCTACAGGCGATCAACCAGGAACCTATAGAATACATACATCAACAACTTTGGCAAATCATACAAATGTGAATGCTAATCCTGTTTTCGAAGACTGGTATTCACAACTTAGTTCGTTTACTACCGGTGGTATCGGCACCAGCGGTACAATTCAATCAGGTACTCAATTGCAAAGAACTGCCTATTACCTAATGAGAACTGACCAATCTATAATGACCGCGCCTACATATACCGAACCTTACTATCTAACAAGTACAAACGATATACAAGAGTACACCACAGCAAATTTTGATACTGTTTTACAAGAAGATATAAGATACTGGGCAACTCAGACAGGTTCTAAATTAACCTATAGTATAGATGGATCAGGCGTTGCTAAAGGTTCTACGATGGTAGACAGTAGATATACTGGCAGTGGAACTCGTAGGACTAGATTTGTTAACGCGGATCAGTATAGATCACAGGAGTTTCCGAGTGGATCTTTGAATACGGTTGATAGTTGGGTTTTGAGATTAGTTAGAGGATAGGAGAAATAAATGAAAAATCACACCTTATTAGACGCACACTTTTCCGATAATCAAAGAACGGTCGTTCGAATTCTTTGGCAAGATAATGACAATCCTGAAAATGTTATTGTGGAAAACGCACAGGCCGAAGAAAGTGATGCGATATGGTTAGATTTAATCGAGAATCACGGTATCGATATCGATTGGTTACATGAAAGAACATATAAACACATCAAAGAGACGCAAATAGAATTTGAAGATTATGCTATTGAAGTGGCAAAACAAAGAGGCCTCGTTTACGATAGTGATGTGGATTCGAATCTATACGGAAACTTAGCCAATTTTCTTTTTGAAAAGAGAAATGAAGAAGATGAAGAATCTTCTGAGATATACGACGAAAAATTATTCTTGTATAAACTCGCTTTATTTGAACACGAGTTAGTACAAGTATCCGAAAAAACAGAACTCAAAAAAGAATTAAGACAGTCTAAATCTATTTTAGAAGCTACTAAAAAGGTTATTGAGATTATAGAAAATAGTGAGAATACCAACTAGGTATTCTCATTTTATCATAGTTTTGATTAAATAGATATACTGTATAATCCCTTTCATCTTGATACGTGTGATAAGAACAGAAATTTTCTGTGTACATTTTAGGCCTGTAGTATTGATATAAAAATTCGTCCATACCATACTTAAACTTTTTAATTAATTTCTCTGGGTCACTTTTAAAAAATCTGTAAATAACGGACAAGTCTCCTTCCCAGGAAATTATACTTGAGTTTATAGGGTTTATTTTATAATACTCTTCGTGTTTTCTATGCCAAGCGTGACATACCGTTAACTCTTTTCTTAAAAAGAAATTACAGTCTCCTTTTATCAATATGTCTAGATCGAAGAATATGTTTTGGCCTTCTCTAAAATGATTGAATATTTGAATCTTATCATATACTCCGCCAAATTCTTCTTGATCTATAACTTCAAACTTATCATATTCTAAACAAGAATATTTGTCTATCATATGTTTTAGATTTTCAGTATACCAATTTGAATATTTTTCGCCAGTATTAACCGCTATTACTCTCAACATTTCCAAAACTCTTTTCAAATTCTTTAGTGACGTGGTGAATTAAATAAGCTGCGTCTGACATTTCATTAAACTCTTCGGTAATCATAAAATTCCATTGCATTCCTATTTCTTGTGTAGGTATGTTAAATCTTTCTATTAGATATGAAAAATACACTTCGTTATTTGGTTCCCAGTTTGAGTATATTTCAAAAGGATATAAGTTATCTATCAAACTCTCTCTGAACACTTCATTACAGTGATTCATTCTTTCTTTGAATCTTAATAGTTCTGCGGTTTTCTTACTTAATCCTATTACTCCTGTATTGACAACTTTATCTGTGGATTTTGTGTTTTCTAATAATAACATAGATTTTTTAACGCATGTTTTAACGTGCATTTCCATAGGACCCCAACAATAGTCACGTTGTTTAATTTTTATAAGCTCCTTTAAACTTCCAAATAGGCCTTCAAATTCTCTTTTTATCCAATGACAACATATTTTTTCCTTTAGATCGTTTTTTTCAAAGAAGGAAACATTTTTATTTGGTACAACATCAAAATCTAGATACAAAACTTCATCATAATCATTACAGAATTCCTCTAATTTATATATTTTTTCAAACTGTAACATATCATAGAAAACTTCTCTCGGATTTAATAATACATAATCCGCTTTACACGATAAGGCATAGTCTTTGTGGCTCTTTTCTATTAGGTTCCTGTATTTTTCAAATTGATTCCTTTTGAAGTCGTTTGTGGAAGTTTTATATTCTTCTATATTATCAGTATACATACTGAAAATTAATCTTTTCATACTCCGCAGAACCTTTCACACTGATATATTGGATTCTCTTTTATTGATTTTTTTAAATCTGAATTAAACCATTTATTTAATAGTATTTCTTCTAATGAATTCGAAAATACATTTAGTTCATTTTTATTGTTTTCATACTTTTTTATAATTTCATTTTCAAAAAAAGAATTATTTCGACTTGTGTAAGGATTCCCAAAATAACAACAAGGATGTACGGAACCATCGTAATTTATATTTACTTCATTTAAGTTTTCCCACTGACAAAAAACCTTTTCGATCTTTTTGTTAGGTATAAAATTTACATCTTTTGTGGACTTTTCTAAAAAATTGTCTTTGTAATGATAGATTTTTTCTTTATCAAATCTGCTACTGAATAGTTCAACGTGTCTTTTAGAACCGTGATCGATACACATTTGTTTAATTTCTTCGAGATAATCTTCATTATGTTTAAATATTACTGTCTGTGACCATGCTTCAGCACGAAAAGCTTCAGAAAAGGCTTTCATATTATTTAATATCTTTTTCAAATTAGTGTTAACTCTATACCTTTCATGCATTTCTTGATTTAATCCGTCTATTGCAAAGATAACACTCAATTCTTCGAATTTTCTTTTTGCTAAAGATCCAAATTTCCACCACCACTCTTCATTTCTAATTGAACCATTGGTACTGACTCTTATTTTAATATTTCTATTTACATTAAAACAGTGTTTCACCATATCATATAAATGAGGATTCATCACAGGATCTCCCCAAGTGGGAGAAAAATGTATTTCTCCTATTCGTTTTAAATCATCTTCGCTAAAGGCCTTCGTGAAGTCTTCTATAGTCCAATTCATAAGAGGTAACCAATCTACTTTTTTCAGAGTTTCTGGAGTTGTTCTATGGCACTGAGGACATTTAGCATTACAATAAGTTGATATATCTAATTGTATCTTTAGATCTTCTATTTTCCAATGAGTATTATTTTTCAGCATCTATTCGATTCCTAACAAATTCAAAATCTTTGTTTATTACATGTACTAATGCCGTGTCTTTTGGTATGTAATTCCATTTAGTTATTATGTAATGCCATTTTTCATCTAAAAAGGTTGTTTTAACATTATTCTCTTTTGTTTTGAAACTCCATATCGTTTCGTTATCCCAACCAAAAATACCTTTCATCCAGTCTAACCATGGACTATCTTTGTCTTCTTTTAATTGTGTCATTTCTTTAAGTAAACTATCAAAATTTTCCCAATAAGATAATTGATCTAAATATTTTTTAGAAGTTCCTATAATTCCAGTATTAAAAACTTCTACCTTTCCACCGTAACCCTTTTCTAAACATAAGGCTCTACAATTCCAGTACTTCGCCGTCGGTGAACGATTATTAGCGATAAAATCCCTTCCTATTACCGATTCACTTTTATATCGAAAGCTGTTTTCACGAATATCATTTATCTTTTTAATTTGTTTCATTTCATTTTCGTCAGAAATTTTTATTATATTACCATTTTCTTTAATGTTCCACACATCAAAAAAACTTTCTGTTGTGGTTGGTACAACATCAAAATCTAGGTATAAAACTTCGTCGTATACTTCACACAGTTCGTAAAGTAAATGTATCTTATAAAAATTTACGATATTGTACTCAGTGATGAACGGATATTTTTCATTAAAATTTCTTTTGAAACTTAACCACTTTTCGCCATACTCGAAAATTTTGTATTCGACGCCAATGGTCTCTGCGTATTTCTCATGATTTTCTTTTAACCACGAATAGTATTCTCGCATTTTCAATTTTGTACGCAAGGTTTTAGGAATGTCGTCCTTATAAAAAGGAGGTTGGTAATCTAAATCCTTTTCTGGTATATCGATATAAAGACTAAAAATAACTCTTTTCATATTCACCTCTCACTTTATTATATGTATAAATATAAGACAACTGCTTTTAGGGAACATAAATGTTCGGACACCAATACTATCATAGTATCATTCGTAAGTATGTTATCACTTTTGGTAATCTCTTTAATGATATTGTAATACAAAGATTTAATAGTGCTGGAGATCGCATTCAAACGATTGCGGTTCCTTTAGCCTATTCTCCAAAAGAAAAGTTTATTGTTAGACTTCAACAAGATCCTGATATCGAAAGAGATGTGGCTATCACTTTACCTCGTATGGGTTTTGAGATTACATCATTTAACTATGCACCAGAAAGAAAACTGGCTTCGAGCCTTCGTAATATACAAGTACCGTCCGAAGGTTCATCTACTGTTAGTGTCCAATATGTTCCTGTACCGTATGATCTAACATTTTCTCTATATTCTTTTGTAAGAAACACCGAAGATGGTACACAGATACTTGAGCAGATACTTCCATATTTTCGTCCTGAATTTACAGCAAATGTAAAGATTATACCGGAAATGAACATTTCTGCTGATATACCCGTGATACTCAATTCTGTTTCTCCAGAAGATTTATACGAAGGTGATTTTACAACAAGACAGGCTCTTGTTCACACATTTGACTTCACGCTCAAAGGTTATATGTATGGACCTGTTACGAATAAGGGTGTTATTACTCGTTCAATTTTAAATTTCAGATCTGGTACAACAGCAAACACATCATTACCTATTGAACAAAGAGCGATAATTACCTCTTCTAGTACCACAATAGAAAATGATTTCGGTTTCTTTGATTCATAAATATAACTAAAAAGAGAATAACTTATGGCTCTACCAACCGACAGAGAACAATTTAAAGATTATTGCCTGAGAAGACTTGGTTATCCAGTTATTGATATTAATGTAAGCGAAGAACAAATTCAAGATCGTATCGATGATGCCTTGGTTTATTATCAAGATTATCACTACGATGCGACAGAAAGAGTATTATATCGTCATCAAATAACAGCCGATGATGTAACAAACAGATATATTACAATGCCTCAAAGCATTATTGGCGTGTCTGACATACTACCGATCAATTCTACTGGTAGTAGTAATGGTCTGTTTAACCTTGAATATCAAATTCGTTTGAATGATATGTATCACATGGCTTCTACTCCATTGTTACCTTTTTATATTGTTCAATTACAGTTGGCCAATCTACAACAAATGTTTAATGGCAAACAACCGATTCGATATAATCGTCATGTGAATAAACTTCACATCGATACAAACTGGGGATCAAAATTAAACACAGGTGATTACATTGTTGTTGACTGTCATCAAATTGCAGATCCAGACACATACACCGATGTTTGGGCCGATAGATGGTTAGCAAGATATGCTACCGCATTAATCAAAAGACAATGGGGACAAAATCTCACTAAATTTGAAGGTCTTCAATTACCAGGTGGTGTTCAGTTTAATGGTCTTAAAATCTTTGATGATGCTGCGGCTGAAATACAGTTGTTAGAAGACGAAATGATTATGAAGTATTCTCTTCCTGTTGTGGATATGATAGGATAAAATGGCTACTAATCCCTACTTTAATAATTTTAACTATGCAGGTGAACAAAACCTCATAGAAGAACTGGTTCTTGAATCTATCAAGATGTACGGTATTGATGTTTATTATCTACCGAGAACACTTGTGGATACAGACCAGTTATTTGGTGAAGATGTGCTTTCCAAGTTTGAAACGGCTGCGCCAATTGAAATGTACATTAAAAATGTAGAGGGATTTGAAGGTGAAGGTGATTTTCTATCTAGATTTAATCTAGAAATTCGTGACGAAATTACATTTACAGTAGCTCGTCGCAGATGGGATCAAATTAAAACAGAAAAAATTCTTTCAGAAGAATCTTGGAATTTACTTCAAGAGGATGGTGATGAAATAAAGGTAGAAGACGCGAGTGGTAATAACTATGTTATCACAAGCTCAAGACCACTTGAAGGTGATGTACTTTATTTTCCATTAACAACAAAACTTTATGAAATTAAATTTGTAGAACACGAGCCAGTATTCTATCAAGCAGGCGCATTACAAATGTATGACCTGCGTTGCGAGTTGTTTGAATACAGTAACGAAGAAATTGATACTGGTTACAGTGAAGTTGATGAAGTTGAAGACCTTAACTCCACGAATGTATTGTTTTACGAGCTTTTACTTGAAGATGGTAGTAAACTTCTTAACGAAGACGGTGATTCGCTTCTTACAGAATACGATGTGGCTGATGTACAACCAACATCAGACAATAACTTTATAGAACAAAAACAATTAGACATACTTGATTTTTCGGAGAGTAATCCATTTAGCGAGGATTGGTAGTGAGTAAATTTGAACAGAATATGACGGACATCTTCAACTTACCAGAAAAGACAGTTGAAGGTGAAGTGGTAGAAGTGATTGAACAACCAAAAACAGTATCTAAGAAAGACGACATACAAGACGATTATGAGTATGCTCGTGCGAATCTAAGAGATACGATCAATCATGCGAAGTCAGCACTTGACGAGCTACAGAACATCGCAAGTGTAACAGAGAGTCCAAGAGCCTTTGAGGTATATTCTCAATTAACAAAAACAATTGTTGATGCGAATAAAGACTTACTTGAACTTCAAGCCAAACTGAAGCGTGTCAGAGAAGATCAACCAAAACAACAGGTTACAAACAACTCATTGTTTGTTGGTTCTACACAGGATTTATTAAAGTTAATTAAAGATAATGAATGACGAACTATTAATCAATACAGATGATTTTGAAACAAGGTTAACCGACGCCGAGGCCTATCGTGCCAATCCGTTACTTAAAAAGGCTTATGTTGAAATAGAATGGACACCAGAACTCGTAAAAGAGTATGTGAAGTGTTCAAAAGACATTGCCTATTTCATTCGCACCTACTGTAAAATCATTAGTCTTGATGAAGGTCTGGTATCTTTTGATCTATATGATTTTCAGGAAGGTATGGCTAAGACGATTGCTGATAATCGTTTTACTATCATTAAGACGCCGCGACAGGCAGGTAAGACCACTACATCAGCCGCAGTCATTCTTTGGCACATTCTTTTCAACGAACAATACACAGTTGGCATTCTTGCAAACAAACTGACCACCGCAAGAGAAATTCTGAGTCGTGTCCAAAGAGCCTATGAAAATTTACCTTCGTGGTTACAACAAGGTATCTTTAACTGGTCAAAGACGACTATAGAACTTGAGAATGGTAGTCAGGTAATTGCTGCGTCAACATCATCATCAGCTATTCGTGGTTTCTCGATTAACTTTCTGTACCTTGATGAATTCGCGTTCGTGCCAAGAAATGTTCAGGACGAGTTCTTTACTTCTGTATATCCAACAATTATCTCCGGTAAAAATACTAAGGTTGTTATTACTTCTACACCAAATGGTTTTGATTTATTCTATAAACTATGGACAAACAGTGTAGAGAATAATAACGAATATGTAAATTTTGCTGTTCACTGGTCAGATGTTCCGGGGCGAGATGAAGAGTGGAAACAAAAGACGATTGCGAACACAAGCGAGGAACAGTTTCGTCAAGAATTTGAAGCTGAGTTTATTGGTTCGCAACATACTTTACTGTCGGCTTCTACGCTTTCGAGGTTGGCATGGATAAGACCGAGGCACACACGATTAGAGGGTACTTTAAATGTCTACAAAGAACCTCATCCTGATCATCATTATTTTTGTACTGTTGACACTGCTAGAGGTGTTGGGATTGATGCTTCTGCGTTCATTGTTTTTGACTTAACAACATATCCATATGAAGTAGTCGCGACATATTCAGATAATACGGTAGATCCACTATTGTATCCCGAGATTATTTACGATGTTGTGAAAAGATATAACAATTGTTATACACTTATAGAAATTAATGACAACGGACAACAGATCGCCGACATTCTCCATTACGAGCTTGAATACGAGAATATTATACATACTAAGCATGGTGGCAGTCGTGGACAAGTTATAAATAGTGGGTTCGGTCAAGGCACATCTACTCTCGGTGTAAGAACAACCCAGTCCGTTAAAAGAATTGGTTGTGCGAATGTTCGTACCATGATCGAAAACGACAAGCTCTTATTAAATGATTTTGATCTAATAAGAGAATTCTCAACATTCATATTGAAAAACAACACTTATATGGCTGAAGAAGGTGCACACGATGATTTGGTTATGTGTACTGTACTTTTGGCTTGGGCTACCAATCAATCGTTTTTTAAGGAGTTAACAAACACAAACTTTAGGCAGAAATTACTTGATGAAAAAAATGAACATGATGTGACTTATGATTTACTTCCGTTCGGTATTATAGATGATGGTCATGGTGAAGAAGATTTAGGCGCAGAACCATTCGACCATCCGCTTTTTTATAACCATGACGATATTCGATGGTGAAAATGCGTTTTTTATAAATAATATCATAAAAATAACTCCAACCAAATAGTAAATACATAAGGAGACATACTATGCCGTTTCAAGTATCACCAGGTGTTAATGTAAGTGAAATCGATCTCACTACTATCGTACCTGCTGTGTCAACATCTATTGGTGTTGTTGCAGGTCGTTTTCATTGGGGTCCTATGAGTAAAAGAGTACTGGTAAACAACGAAGATGTTTTAGCGTCTAACTTCGGTAAGCCAGATAACAATAACTATCAAGAATGGTTTACTGCTGCAAGTTTCCTTTCTTATTCTAACCAACTTTATGTTGGCCGTGTTGATAATAATGCTAACAACGCTACATCTAGTGGTAACGATGCGCGTATTCTAAATGATGACGACTATGAAGCAAAAGATGCAGCTGCTAACTTAGGTGCACATAACTGGATCGCAAAATATCCAGGTGAACTGGGTAACTCACTCAAAGTTGCAGTATGTCAATCTGCAAACACTTGGGAATCCTTACTTTATAGGCCAACAAACCAAACTGATCCGGTACTAACTTTCACAGCTGGACAATTAGAAGCTAACACGGCGACTGCTAACTTAGCTTCTCGCGTTAGTGCTGGCGATTACCTCTATTTAGCTAACTCTACTGTTAAAATTGACTTTCAGGTGGCATCAATCACAAGTACAGCAAACGAGTCAAGGATAATTTTGGAAACAGCACCTACTACTATAGATTTAGGAGGAACTTCATCTCTTGGTATTGCAGCGAATAATGCATCATTAGTACGCCGTTGGGAATACTACGATTGGTTTGATGGTGCACCAGGTACATCAGCATATGCTGAATCAAGAGGCGGTTCAGGCGATGAATTGCATGTTGTTGTAGTTGATGAAGATGGCGATATCAGCGGTATTAAAAATACTGTGGTCGAGAGATTCCCTTTCGTTTCTCGTGCATTTGATGCTCGCAGAGAAGATGGTGAAACACAATACTACAAGTCAGCTATTAATAATCAATCAAACTGGATCTGGTGGGGTCAACATGATACTACACTAGGTCTGACCGCACAACAAGCTGCACCAGCAACCACAACATTTGTTAATAGTTCAGATTTAGGCGATACTACAAGAACATCTTTGAGTAATGGCACAACAGGTAATACTCCTACTGAAGGTCAAATCACTGATGCGTATGATTTGTTTGCAAATGGTGAAGAAGTTGATGTTTCTATCATCATGGGTGCTGATGCAACCGCGACTGTTGCTCAACACTTGATTCAGAACATTGCTGAAGTAAGAAAAGACTGTATCGTAACACTTTCTCCAGAATCAGCTGATGTTGTAAACAACTCTACTTTCTCTGGATCAGAAGTAGCAGATGTTGTTGCATTTAGAAATGCATTGAATCTTTCATCTTCTTACGGTACTATGGATTCTGGTTGGAAATACATGTACGACAAATATAACGATGTTTACCGTTATGTACCATTAAATGGAGATGTTGCCGGTACAATGGCTCGTACAGATAACCTAAGAGATCCTTGGTATTCTCCTGCTGGTTACAATCGTGGTAATATTCGTAACATTGTTCGCTTGGCATACAACCCACCAAAACCACAGAGAGACGAATTGTATAGAGCTGGCGTTAACCCAGTTGTTACTTTCCCAGGACAGGGTACAGTGCTCTTTGGCGATAAAACATTGTTGAATCGTCCAAGTGCTTTCGATAGAATCAATGTTCGTAGACTGTTTATTGTTCTAGAAAAAGCAATTTCAAACGCTGCGAGATTCTCTTTGTTTGAATTCAACGATGCATTCACAAGAGCTCAGTTCCGCAACTTGGTAGAACCATTCTTGCGTGATGTACAAGGTCGTAGAGGCATCTTTGACTTCCGCGTTGTCTGCGATGAAACAAATAATACACCAGAAGTTATTGATCGCAACGAATTTATTGGCGACATTTACATTAAACCTGCTCGTTCAATTAACTTTATTCAACTAAACTTTGTTGCTGTAAGAACTGGTGTCGCATTTGAAGAAGTTGTTGGCCAATTCTAATAAATAGTTAATAAAAACAAATAGGAGACAAAAATGGCATTTAACATTAACGACTTTTATTCATCGTTACAGTTTGGCGGCGCAAGACCAGCACTCTTTGATGTGCTGGTCACTTGGCCTGGAAGCACAATACCTGAAATTCAGTTTATGGCTCGAGCGACTACAATTCCTTCAGCGACGCTGAACGTTGTAGAACAAACATATTTCGGCCGTGCTTTGAAATTTGCAGGTAATCGTACTTTCGAAGACTGGACAGTTACTATCATCAACGATGAAGATTATACAATCCGTAGAGCTATGGAAGATTGGTCTGAATCTTTGAATGGTTTTGAAGACAACCGAAGAGATACAACTAGACTCGCTACACGGGACTATAAAGGTACTGGTACGGTTACTCACTATGGTAAAACAGGTAATATTATTGCTAGATACGAAGTTAACGGTCTTGTACCCTCTTCGGTTGCTGCAATGCCTATGGATTGGGGTACTGATGAAATTCAAACTTTTGATGTCACATTTGCTATGGACTACTGGACTACAAGAACAGAAACCTTCCAAGGTCTTAGCGAGACAACTTAATAATTCTAACTCCTCTGTTAAGTTGAAAATCAAAAGAGGGACTTCGGTCCCTCTTTTTTTGCGTGTTATAAATATATAATAGATTTCACATAGGATTTATACAATGCAGCTATTCGGTTTTACCATAACACGAGACGACGCAAAAGAAACACAACCATCTTTTGCTCCACCAAAAATAGATGATGGTGCTATTGAGATTGCACCAGGCGGTACTTACGGTACTTACTTTGATTTTGACGGTAAGACAAAAGACGAAGGCCAGTTAATCACAAGATATCGTGATATGTCTGTCACTGCGGAATGTGACGCAGCAATTCAAGATATTGTTAACGAAGCCATTGTAGTCAGTGACGACGGTGATATTCTCGAAATTAATGTCGAAAAAGTAGATCAACCAAATAAAGTTAAGAATGATATTCGCGAAGCCTTTGCAGAAATACTAAGACAATTAGATTTCAATAAAAAGGCTCATGACATTTTCAAGAAATGGTATGTCGATGGTCGCATGTACTACCATATCATTGTTGATATTGAAAAACCAACCGATGGTATTAAAGAACTTAGATACATTGATCCTCGTCGTATTAAAAAGGTTCGTGAACCAATTCGCGAAAAAGACCCTAAGACTGGTGTGGTCGTAAATAAGGGTTATAAAGAATACTACATTTACAATCAAAAGGGTGTTTACAATAATCACTCTACACAAGGTGTAAAGATTGCAGCCGATTCTATCGCTTATACTCACTCAGGTATTACAGACGGAAAAACAAGCACTGTATATTCACACCTACAAAAGGCTGCAAAACCACTCAATCAGCTTCGCGTTCTTGAAGATTCAATCGTAATCTATCGCCTTGTTCGCGCACCAGAAAGACGAATTTTCTACATTGATGTTGGTAATTTACCTAAGATGAAGGCCGAACAATATCTACGCGATATGATGGTCAAACATAAGAACAAGCTTGTATATGATTCTGCGACTGGTGAAGTCAGAGACGACCGCAGACATATGACTATGTTAGAAGATTTCTGGTTACCTCGTCGTGAAGGTGGTCGTGGTACAGAAATTACGACACTACCTGGCGGACAAAACCTTGGTGAGATTGAAGATGTTGAATACTTCCGTCGTAAACTATACAAGTCATTGAATGTACCTTTCACTCGACTTGATGTAGAAAACAGTGTATTTAACATTGGTCGTTCACAAGAAATTACAAGAGACGAAATTAAATTCAGTAAGTTTGTTGATAGACTGCGTAACCAATTTGCGACATTATTTAACAATCTTCTTGAAATACAATTAACGCTTACAAAGAAAATTAAGCGCGAAGATTGGGAGATGATTCGTCAACAAATTGATTATGATTTTCAAAATGACAACCATTTCACCGAACTGAAAGAAGCTGAACTGTTAAAAGAAAGACTGGCACTTGTAGATCAAATCGATCAATATGTCGGTCGTTACTTCTCATTAGATTATGTTCGCCGTCAAGTATTAAGAATGAGCGAAGAAGATATTGCGTTTATAGATAAACAAATGAATAAAGAAGGCGAAGAAGTTGTAGCACCACAAACACAACAACAACAACTTTCAGTGCAACAACAGCAACAAGAACTTGAAATGCAAGCTCAACAGGCCCAACAACCACAACAACAGAAAGAAGAACTAACTTATGAGGAACGTGAATTAATGGAAAGTATGACTCGCTTTATGGACTCTATGACGGACGAAGATTGATATGAAAATACAGGAAGCGAAGTTGTTTGCTTCCGTTCTTGCGGTTGTTAAACAACAAACACAGAAACTCACAGAAGATATATTAGAAAAAGTTAATATCATCGAAGGACCTTCTGGTCCAAAAGGTGATGCTGGTGAGAAAGGAGATAAAGGTGATACAGGAGCTAGGGGCGCTCGTGGTTCCAGGGGTGAGAAGGGACTACAGGGTGAAACCGGATTACAAGGTGAACAAGGTCCAATCGGCGAGCAAGGCCCAGCTGGAGAACAAGGCCTTCAGGGAGAACCAGGCGAAAAAGGAGAACCAGGCTTACTTGGCGAACAAGGAGAAATTGGACCAAGAGGTCCTCAGGGTTTACAAGGAGAACGGGGAGATCGAGGAGCACCTGGTCGAGACGGTAAAAATGGATCTGATGGTGTAAAAGGAGACAAAGGCGATAAGGGTCCGAAAGGTGATAAAGGAGATCCTGGTAAACAAGGTCCAAAAGGCGAACGAGGATTAAAGGGCGATAAGGGTCCGAAGGGCGACAAAGGTGACAAAGGTTCACAAGGTAAGATAGGACCAAAAGG
>Ga0181592_10000320_pt1 | contig 35988 bp, 46 predicted proteins | sample 071ome_20_FD_133755 | JGI IMG/M metagenome (GOLD analysis project Ga0181592, IMG submission 133755) | Coastal salt marsh microbial communities from the Groves Creek Marsh, Skidaway Island, Georgia - 071412BT metaG (megahit assembly) | ecosystem: Environmental > Aquatic > Marine > Intertidal...
AACCAGATCTACCGGGCCGCGGTCTGCAACAGGGACAAAAACATCGTACCCTTCCTGCACAAGCTCCATCGTACATATGAGTTCGCTAAGTGTTCCTTTCTTATGGTGTTCATCCATCAGTAATAGACTCCTTTCGCTATGTCGATCATGACATCCACTGTGCCATGCCACCCATTCTGTTTGTTCTTTGATACGCAAAGATGCCGCACAAAGTTCTGGCCTTCATCATCATCTGCGCGTTTGCCAATCCCGATGATAAGGTCCGCCTCCCCTGCTTTACCAGTCTTTGAGTTGTCGAGATACTGATACTCCACACTACGCATTCCTTCGGCCTCTGCCGAAGCCTGCGACACACCCCACACGAGGCACTCGTTTCTCTTCGCAATCTCTCGAGCCTGTAGGTAAATCTCTTTCAAGCGTTCGTCGCCTCGGTTGAACTTACCTGTCACCTTTACCTTGTCAAGCTGATCGATGAAGATAATGTCAGGCTTATTTATTTTGCACCAGTCATCAATTTCCTGAATGGTCGTTCCAACGCAATCAAGAACATGCAAGCGGTCGTGGATCTCGCGATGCCATATCTCCGAAAGTTCACCACGCCGTTCAGACAGTTCTTCCCGCGTAGCTTCAAAATAGCTCTGGATGATACGTAGTTTAGTTCTGATAGCCGGCTCTTCGTTGCCCCATATCGCAACGGAGTGCCCCTGCCGGAGGAACTTCTGAGCGAGAAAAGATACGAACGTAGTCTTGCCTGTCTCCGGTCGAGCAAAGATGATTCCAAAATGCCCGCGATCCAATCCCGGAACGACGTCGGACAGGTGCGGCCAGTCGAAATTGAAATCGGGATCAATCGTAAGGGAGTCCAGAAGCTCCTCAAGCCCCATGTCAACCTCAGTGTAAGTGGTCTTCTCTCCAATCGAGTCCTCTGCCGAACTCTCAATGAGACGCTTAAGTTCTCCGAATTCATCGCTCTTACCTAAAAATATTTGCACAGACAGTTCTGAGATAACACGCGCACGATTACGCAACCAGAACTTTTTGATGATGTCGTATTGCAACTGATACGTCGAGCCATTGTCAGGTGCAACTTGATCTAATATGTCATGGAACCTGCCGCGGGTTGATGGCGGCATCGCGGGATTCTCAGTGTCAAACAGAGCCCGCAACTCCACAGGGGAAATGTCAGAGTCATACTTTGACTGTGCACCGACGAGGGTGCGCCATATCAGGGACCAATCCCCGTCGAACATTGATTCGTCAAGAATATTTTTTACCCTGTCATATGAGTCCTTCCGTAAACAGAAGGAAACAATACTAGCCTCCAGCGAGGACTGATCGGATGATTGATTCACGTTCTACGTCTCCTACTGACTTTAAGTCCTTATCTAGCATCACAATGCCAGTGGGCACTATGCTATTCAATGCACGCATGATGGTCAACGCTTTATCAGTCGCGTCTTTATCTAACGCAACTACCACTCTTCCATACGTGGATAACTCATTTATGTGGCGTTCACGTAGACTTGTCCCGAGAAGAGCGTAGCCAGACACCCACTCACTGATCGCGATTGCCGACGGTACATCCTCAACAACAACGGCAATGTCAGAGGTACCGATACGAAAGCCGCCATCATAGTTGCCGTAGCGATACCACTTTGGCTTCTCACCTGTCATTGTTCGGCCGACACCGTCTCTGAGTAGGCCGAGGGTGTCATAGATTGGGTACACGAGGCGTTCACGGCGAACGTCAAAGTAAATGTCATCGTACCTTCCGGACGTGTGGACAATCTCAACATAGTCGCGGCCACGAGGAGGTATCACACGAGACCACGATTTAGGTTTCATAAAAGGGACTTCCGGACAAGATGATGTCTCTTTGTGAGTATTTTTACTCAATAGGGCTACTATATTGTCCGCGTTGTCAGGGGTGATTCGGAGATCTGTCCGGCCTTTCTCTGAGCATCCTGCATGGAAACAGTTCCAAAGGTATTGTCCGTTTTGATTTGTCACGGAAAACGTTTTCTTATGGCCGCATTCCGGACAGTCGAACCGCCGGGACTCTCCATCTGTCAAGCCTAACTGCTCGACATACTCTCTCATGTACATGGGCAAAGCCTCCTTGTATTTGTCAGGCGAAATTGTCAGGGGGCATTACCGATTTGTCAAACAAATTTGTCAACCTAAAAAAAAATTTGTCAGAGCCATTGCCACTACGCTATGTGGATGATACCATCGCGCCAACCCCGCCGGTCACTACACCCACCCTGTGTCGAGCAACACATAAGTTTCTTGCGCAAACAAAAGCAACGCACAAGCTTCTCTACGACCAAAGTATAATACCCCACAACATAAAGGTTCGATACTGTCGTGGTTCATTCACAAGACGGGAGAACATTGTGGAATATAGATCGAAGTATATGGCAGACTATTACGAAGAGCAGGAACCGGTGGAGTTTATTGTTACGCAAGAACGCACGATACTTGTTCAGTACACTGTTGAAGCCGAAAGTATGGTGGATGCAATACAGCAAATTGAAAACGGCAACTATGATTGCGTCATTGATGAGGATGCGAGTCACGCAGACACAGAAAAGAAAGGACGGATAATTTCCGTAAGAGTGAACGACGATGATTAAGCGCATACACATAAACCAACACAACATAAAGCACAATGCTAAAAACCCTGACGACCTCAAGCCGGTAGTTACCGTAAAAACAAGCTTGAGCAATACGAAGGGTTTTAACGCAACTATTCACGGCGCTTGTCGTGTTGTATATTCCCCAGACAAGCCGTTATCTTGCGGTGCTAAAGTTTGGATAGAAACACACGATACCGTCGTCGTCGATACTGGGGACGGTTCATTTACGGGAGTTTTTTAAATGAAACAGTATTACAATGATGATGAGATTCTCGAAATGATCGAGAGTAAGAAAGTAACCGAATTAGTTCGGGAGCGTTTTGCACAATACAAGAATCACCGCGAAAATTTACAGCAGAGAGTTAATGTTGCCGCAGAACATATGGGACACCAATTAATAACCGAACTTGTAGGGGAGGGATACTGAGATGATTGCAGAACAATATCGAAACATAAGACCACACTTTGTACATGCGGATCATATGCCGGTGGTTTGTCGATGGTCTTGCATCCTGTTGGATCAGGATACAGAAAACCCACCATTCGAGCCGGCGCGATACTTTGTGGTTAATGTTTTTGCTGAAACAAAAGACGCAGTGTTGGATTGTTTAGGTGATGAGTATCCGTGGTGCGATATTATGTACGTTGATAAAGCACTCGGCGGACACACTGATGACGATTTTCTCGAGGCGTGGCTACATTATTTTGACGCAAAAGAAGCAATACCGGTAAGGAGCGCACCACATGGCAATAACTACAGTGAGTAACGAAAACAAAACCCGCGTCGATGCGGCGATTGATAAACAACTAACGCAAGTATTTACGTTAATTAGCGAGGCGATTGTTATCTTGCACGACACTGGCGATACTGAGTCAGACGACCTCGATAATGCGATGTCACATTTACGATGTGCCCATGATATGTTGGCACTATATAGGGGAAGGAAATGAGACCGAAAACAATCCACCATCCTGAAGCACTCGCAGACTGGAGAGCGAACGACGAAAAACCATACACTTTTAGTGGAGAAACAAACAATGCAAGTACACGTCAACATAGTACGCACAACAACGAAATACCCAAAAAGCAAAAGAAGCTTGACGGGATACTCGCACTCCGTCTTAAAGAGGCCATCGAGCGCGAAAATAGGAAGTGCCGGAAGGTACGTAAAAAAGGGGAAGCTTAAAGGTGCCGAGGTTTATACCCTGACCCTGACCGAACGGGAAACATGCCCGACCTCATGCGGACACTGGGATGATTGTTACGGAAACAACATGCCATTCGCACACCGGCTTGAGCATGGCGAGGAACTAGAACGCCGGTTGATTCTCGAACTCGGTCAAAAGTGTAGTAAAGCAAGAGAAAAGGGGCGGAAAGTATTGGTGAGACTCCATGTACTGGGAGACTTTTACAGCGCGGACTATGTGGTACTGTGGCGCAAACTTTTAGTGCTACACAAAAACCTCTATGTGTGGGGATACACGCACGTTACCCCATCCGATAACCTGCAAATCTACCATGAGTTACAGACAAACCTTGTAGGGTTTCCAGAACGGTGGGCAGTACGATGGAGCGACACTTGCGGGCCCTTTAGTGCGAACAGTGAAAAATTGTCAGACGACGGTATAGTGTGTCCGGAACAGGAAGGCAAAACGCAAGCTTGCACAACATGTGCTTTATGTTGGGATGCTCCCGACAAAAACATTATCTTTAAACAGCATTGATGAGGTCACGGATGAAAATTGTCATGCGCCGGTTAAATGAAATTGTCAACGACCGGTTAGCACATACGAATATTGAACGGGTAGGCCGTAATTTGGGAGGGGAGGAGCCGCGCGCGCGAGGTTTTTGCTTCGCTCGCTTCGCGCTCCGCGCCGCCGCTGTGGCCGTTTTGATTTCTTTTCTTTGGTAGTTGATCGGCTGGCATTATTCCGGTATATAATGGGCTCACCGGATCGGATAGGCCGACCGGACAACAAAAGGACTTTTAGTCATGAACATAGCAGTTAACCCAGAGCGCACCGCTCAACGTATTCAAGATGGTCTTGAATTTACGCACAGCAATCCGCTCGACGTCGACTTTTTCCGTGAACTCGGAAGTGTCCAAAAGGAAGCGATTTACGACCGCGACCGAAATCTTGTGGAGGGATACTACGCACTCCGCAACAGCAACACGCAAAAACTACTGGCGTCGCCGCCGGTCTCAAAATCTTACAAGCTAGTCGACCACTCGCTCGCATTCTTAGAGCAAGCAAAATCGATACTGGATAATCCATCGTTGCCGCACGACAATTTCACGGTAGTCGACCGGATCTTTGACGAAGGCCGCCGCGCAACTCGCGCTGTTTACTTCAACGACCTCACGTTCGATATCGACGGGAAGGGACAAGGGATCACCGCTCGCGCTGACATCATCAACAGCGTTGATATGTCGTGGGCCTTTCAGGTGTTCTCAGGTGCTTACCGCGACTACTGCCGAAACACTTGCGTTTTTGGCGGCCAGAAAGCTTACCACCAGAAACGAAAGCACACCGCGAATTTGTCGGTCTCTGCCATGATCGCGAAGTCTACGCTCGGTCTCGGCATGTTCAATTCTCACCGTGACCAGATGAACAACTGGAAGACAATCGACTTGCACCCGTCGCAGTGGGTTGAAATCCTCGAGAACACCGTGTGCAAGAAAGGAGGGGAGGCCGCGCAACTCTCGACCGATAAGAGCGCACGTGTCAATGGCCGGTTGCTTGACTACCTGAACCACCGTTTTAAGGAGGAACAGCGCGAACTCGGGAACAGCATGTGGGCCGGATACAATGCCTTAACGCATTGGGCCACACACGTCGACGAAACGTGGGAGCGGGAGAACGAAGACGGGAAAGTCACTGAATTGTCGACCTCTCGCGGAAACAGCAACCCGCACCGCGTCCGACTACAGCGCGAAGCCAAGGTGCGTCAGGTGCTCGAGTCACCGCATTGGCTAGCATTGGAACAGGCCGCATAATGTCGGAATTCATTACGGCACTCTATAAACTTTTAATGGTGATCGTTCTGTTTATCGTGATCGCCAAATTCGTTGGATAACATAGGATTTACACACAATGAAAACACATGAAGAATTCACTACCGACCTCACTACACTACGCACCGACCTAAACGCGACCACCTACCGTGTCGAGAAAGTGCAGGAGCTTCTCAGCGACCTTGTCGAGAAACTGGACGGACTTTATGACCAGTCAGTATCTAACAAGGATCAGGCCGTCGATCTTGTCCGTGATGTTGACGCGGTAAAACCTCGACAAGATCGTCGGGTGTTCTCGAGTCATTACCGCATGCTTGCGATTTTGAACGACTACGGCGTTATGCATCGGGAGCACATCGCAAAGCTTCTCGGTGTGAAGGAGCTTACCGTCCAACAAATGATGCACGTTTGCCGGCACCATGGGCTCGCACAGTTGAAAACTTCTCGCGGTATTGTTACATTGCAATCACTGGCCGATGGGGTCAGCGAAAATAAACATTTCAAGATCATTTAAAGGGGAATCCCATGAAAACTGAAACAACCTTAAACTTCACGCCTGCACAGCTTAACGAACTCAAGCGTGTTCTCGATACGATTGGATGGGCCACTCGCAACGATGAGACCGGCCACATCGATACCTACGTATCAGAGGATCGCGTACGGTTTGCGCGTAACCTTGCAGGGATCGTCAACCGCATGGAGACAGCCGCTTTGGTTGGAACCACCGAAGAAACGTTATAACCATTCCCTCGGGCGCATTCTCTCCGCGCCCTTTTATGGCCCCTTTATGGGGCCTTTTTTTGCCCGCTAGAAAAATACGCAATGCATTGCCGGTACTACCTTTGGGTATTATTTGGGGTGTCCCATTGTGTGTGCACCATTGGCATCGACAACGCAACTTTTAAAGAATCGCCACTGGGGAGTAGGGGGAGGGGGTCTTTTTGGAATGCCTGCGGACATCCTGTCACTGTAATTCGGGCACGCATGAGCACGCGCGAAGTTTACCTAATGGAAAAATACATGCGTACGGAAGGGATACCGTCAGAATCGTGTCGTCCTTGGTAATCATCGATTGGAAAACAATAATATGGAATCAGGGGAGGGCAAGGGCCACGCCACCCCCCAGTACAAGTGCTAGCAATGTCCCCATATTTTTTTTGGTTTTGGAAATGGGGTATATGTTTCACGCAGTGTTTCACGAATGCCGCCCCCACAGGTATGCCCGCGGCATGCCGGCGGCCCCAACGGAATAAAAAAGCCCACTGGCAGGGGATACCAGCGGGCTTGTCGGCGGGGGCAACCCTCTATGTACCGAGGAGAGATATGTATATATATACCCCGGCGGGCTACAGTCCCATCATACTGTCCAGATTCGCTTTTGTCAATCCCCCAAAAGCATATATCATAAATTTTTTTCCCTTTCTTGACACACTACGGGTTTTGTTACCATAATATGTGTGTACGCCTGTGTTGGCAGAGAGAAGCAGACCGAACAAAGAGACAAGTCTCCCGACCAATCCGAGTGTACCCTTTCTTTTTTCCGAAAATTAGGACTTTAACCTCCGATTTGCGGCAGATATAGGAATATCTTCCACGGATAATTACTCTTTTCGTAAATATCTAACACATATATGTGGTAAAACCATGAACCTCCTCCCCCAACAACGGAAGAAACGTGAGTTATCCGATCAGCAACGTCAGTTTCTCGACGCATTGTTTGAAAATAATGGTAACTTTTCCCTTGCATGTGAGGCCGCGGGCTACTCTAAGGGCTCAATTGGTCACTTAAAGGAAAGTTTAGCCGATGAAATCATCGACAGGTCACGCAACATCCTCGCTGGAGGAGCAATCAAGGCGGCAAATAAACTGGTTGCGACTATCGACGCACCTGAAATTGAACGTGGAGATAACATCAGGCTACAAGCCGCTGAAAGTCTCCTCAATCGGGTTGGACTCGGAAAACAGGATACCGTCCATCACAATGTCACCGCAGTACATGGCGTGGTATTACTCCCGCCGAAACAAGAGAAAGTGATAGATGCCGAATAAATTAACAATTGCACAACAAGCTATGCAAAAGGATTGGTACAAACGTGCCTCGAATCCTATGACACCGACTTTGGATAAGCAAACTATGCGTACTGCCGTAGAGTATATGGATGAAAAAAAATCTGTTATCGGTCTTTTCCCTACGGTTCGTCTAGTTGACGGCAATTTGAAGGCGTTACCCTTAGATCAAGCCAGAGAAATGGCTATTTCTAAAGGCGACTACGTAAAAGTCGACAGTTTTGATGAGGGTATCGCTGTATCTAAGGCTCTTTCATCTCAAGTAGCTACAGAAAGAAGCCCAGAAGGCTATACAGCCCGCTGGAATAGGGCTCGTAAGAATAAATGAGTGAAGAAACTCTCGCCGAAGCCCCAAAACGCAAGCGGGGCCGTCCAAAGAAGGACCCCGATGCACCGAAAGCCCGTTATAACCTCTCTACTGCGGAAAAAGCGCGTCGAGCGACTCAAGCATCGATAAATAAGTCGAAAAAAGAGGCGGAGCGCAAACGGGCCGCGGCTAATAAGCAGGTCCAACGCGCAAGAGCGCGTGAAAATGCCGCGAAAAAGGTCGAAACGGCCTTACAAGGACAAAAATCCCGTGTAATCGACATGGGTGACGTTGACCAATTACCTTCACACGTAAAGGAGCTAATTGGTGAATCAGATGTTGTATTTCAACCTAATGCAGGTCCTCAAGAGGAGTTTCTCAGTGCTCCAGAGCAGGACGTTTTGTATGGTGGAGCGGCCGGGGGCGGAAAAAGTTTCGCTCTTCTTGCTGATCCTCTCCGGTATTGTCATAACCCTAACCATCGGGGGCTTCTTCTACGCCGCACTCTCGATGAACTGACTGAACTCATATCAAAGTCGAAACAATTGTATACCAAAGCGTTTCCCGGTGCCGTATTCCGTGAAAGTAAGTCGACGTGGGTCTTCCCCTCTGGCGCGACCATATGGTTCTCGTATCTCGACAAAGATAAAGACGTCACTCGATATCAAGGGCAGGCATTCAATTGGATAGCTATTGATGAGATTACACAGTATCCAACCCCCTATGTATGGGACTACCTACGTTCGCGCCTTCGTTCCACCGATCCAGAACTCTCAGAAAACCTCTCAATGCGGTGCACAGCCAACCCCGGCGGTGTCGGGGGTTGGTGGGTCAAAAAGATGTACATCGATCAGGGAAGCCCCGGAACAAGATTCATACCGTCCGACATGGAATCAGGAAAAGCATACGTATACCCTGAAGGACATGAGAAGGCAGGCAAGCCGCTGTACTGGCGAAAGTTTGTCCCGGCTCGACTCACCGATAACCCATACCTCATGGCAGACGGTCAGTACGAAGCAATGCTCCTCTCTCTTCCAGAGGTCGAGCGAAAGCGGCTACTCGACGGCGACTGGGACGTTGCAGAAGGGTGCGCATTCCCAGAGTTTAGTAAGCACAAACACGTGGTTGACCCTTACGAATTACCGACCAACTGGCCACGTATCCGTGCCGCTGACTACGGTTATGCAAGCCCTTCGTGCATACTCTGGGGTGCAATCGACTGGGACAACAACATCTGGGTCTATAGAGAACTTTACGTAAAACACTTTACAGCAGAGCAACTTGCCGCTAAAATATTAGAAATGGAGCAGTACGATCCTGCGCCGCACTATGCTGTGCTCGATTCATCTTGCTGGAACCGTACGGGATACGGTCCGTCCATTGCTGAAACAATGATACGGATGGGATGTCGGTGGACGCCGTCAGATCGAAACCGAATCGCTGGGAAAATGGAAATACATCGTCGTCTCGGTGACAATGAGTTCACAAACGAGCCGACGGTTAAGTTTTTTAGTACGTGCACAAATACAATAAGACAGTTAGCAGGTATTCCCCTATCAAAAACAAACTCCGAAGACGTTGACACAAAAGCCGAAGACCACGCATATGATGCGCTTAGGTATATGTTGATGACTCGGACTACCGGATACGCGAGTATCCACAAGTCGCTTCAAGCGATAAAAAACTCCGTGTATCAGCCACAAGATAGTACATTCGGATACTAGATGCCACAGCAAAAGAAGACACAGCAACAGATATTGGCTGAGATTGTAAAAAATCTCGGGTATGAAAGCTATAACGACTTACCTGTTCGTTCTTCCTTAGAAGAAAAGTTGGTAGCGGGTACTTTGACTGTTCGAGAATCTGTCGTACTCGATATGTACGCTCGTGGCGTTCAGTTACAAGAAGCGACAAAGAAAACCCCCATCGGAAAGGTTTTTTCAGAGATATTTTCGCCCGCATCAAAAATGATGAAGGGCCAGTCTAGTGCGCCTGAAAGTTATCTAACAAAAACAAATGTTCTCATAAACAGTTCTAAGAAGTCAGGATTTACGCCCGATACTCGTTTTGTAGATATATCCAACAGCCGTGAGGCAATGGAAAAGATTGCTAAAGCAACGAAACAGATTGACCCGTACTGGTCGGGCGTATTCCAGTCTCTAAAAGCAGTTCACGTTCAAGTAAGTGATGACGCGGCGTTTATATATCAAAACCCGAAAGAAAAAGCGGCTGGTTTAGCGTCGGCACAACAAACCCGCGGTACAGCTAAATTTAAGGGTTTTCCCCCGGCTAAGGAAGCTTTTCCAGAGATTGTCGCGGGCTTAAGCACGGTAGAGGATGCCACTACAAAAAACGCCCTGATTGCGAGTTCTCTTGCCCCGTATCGTCCGGGTGAAATTGCAAACTTACGTCTCGGTAAGTACGATCCCTCGACTATTCAGACAAGTACGCTACCCGGTTATTTTGATCTCGAGAGTGGGCAAATCATATTTCCAGAAGGTCCTCGAGGAAACAAAGCCGCGACTAACCTCACGCTCGATAAAAACAGCATACTTTATCAGGTGTTAGCGGCACAAGCTGTAGAAGCAGAGTCGGTAGGATCTGATCGTCTTTTCCCTGATATGACTACGGGGAAAATGACTGAGGCTATTCGGGAGAATATTACTCCACGGATGGCGAAGTTTGAACGGATCTTAGGGCGGCCGTTTAATGAGTCAAAAGATTTTCGTAAGTTAGTCTCGTCGATGATTGTAGGCGAACTGGGATATGCCGCCGAAGCGGAAAAGATGCTCGGCCACACAGACGCTCAGTTAAATGCCGCACTAACAAGAATTGGCCAACAGCACTACATTTCAACTATTATACGTAGCGATAACCCTTTAGCGGCAGTTCAATTATCACTCGAAAACATGATTGGGGAAGCAATTGGTGCTTCTACACTCAACGAGACAGCGGCCGCCTACGGGCTCGATATCCCCGGCTTCACAGACGATACCGCAAACCCTATTACAATTATCGGCAGTGGTGGTGAACTTACTGAAAAAACAGTAGTCCAACAACGTGAAATGACTCCCGATGAGTTAGCATCACTGGACGCCCGCCGAACAAAAGCAACTGAAGATGCTCTTAAATCAGCGGAAGACGCAAGGAAGGCTAGACTAGCTCTCGAAGAAGAGAATCTAGCAAAAGACGAAGAATTACAACAGCAACGCGCCGAGGCCGCTGAACGCCGTAAAGAACAACGTGCTAAGAGCAAAGCAGAACAAGCCGCGCAAGATGCCGCAGAAAAAGCGGAGCGGATAAAGCTCGATGACGAAGAAGCAAACAAAGTCGTAGACTTCTTCGGTAAGATTCTCGGCAAGAAAATTCAACCCGTCATAACAGGAATTGAGGCAGGCTTAACTACGTTAGGTTTAGGTACTGCTATCTCACAAGAAGCAGAAGGTGCAGACGTAACGCCGACAGATGTGGCAGTCGGTGCCGCAAAAGAATTGACTGTTCCCGGCCTGATCGCCGATGTCGCACCAGCGGCAGGCGAAGTGATGGAGGAAGCAGGAGGATTTCTCGTTGATCCCGTTTTGGAGTCGACAGAAGAAGAAGCTCAACAGAAGGGACTTGCCGGCGACTTTGAGGCCCAGATGGAGCGAGCATTCGGTATACCACGATAAGGAAAAACTATGAAGTATTCAGAAGCAGAAATTATGAGTTCTGATCAGAAAACAGTTGACTACAACTGTGGAGAAAACAACCTTCACCGCGAAGGTGCAGATTTTGACACTGTCGCAAGGACAGACGTCTTGATCGAAGACATGCCTAAGAAGCAAACAAAGCCAACGGACACTGGCATTTTTTCTATGGCATATGAAAATCCTTTAGCCTAAGGTAATTAGTTATGAAAGAAGGGTTTCTCCAACAACCCGACGACGGTCAGGTAGAGATTACCGACGCTAGCGATAAGATGCCGGGATTAGCGGCGCACATCAAAAGCAAGTTTGAGGATGCAGAGCACGGCCGTAGGGCTCATGAGCAACGGTGGTTACAAGCATACAAAAACTTCCGTGGTATCTACGACTCAACTACACAATACAGGGATTCTGAGCGGTCTAAGGTCTTTATTAAGATCACAAAGACAAAAGTGCTCGCGTCTTACGGACAAATCATAGATATCTTGTTTGCGAACAAGAAATTCCCTATTGTTGTCGAATCAACTCCTGTTCCTGAGGGAATTGCGGAGTTTGCCCATCTTTCTACGCCATTGGATCAGCAACAGCCTGAGGTTCAGAGCCCCTTTGGTTTCCCCGGTGATGGTATGGAACTACCGCCGGGAGCGACCTCGCTACCGAGCCTCGGAAAGTACTCTGATTTAGAAAATGTGTCTCCCGGCCCTGCAAAAGTCGGCGAGCCACAACTAGAGCCTGCGGCGGAAGCCGCTCGTGCATTAGAAAAGCACATCCACGATCAGCTTTTAGACACAAACGCCGTAAACGTACTTCGCAATGCTGTATTTGAATCCTCGTTGCTCGGAACAGGTATCGTAAAGGGTCCGTTTAACTTCTACAAGCGTATACATCGGTGGGAAAAGGGCGAAGGGGCACAGCGCGAGTACATTCCAGATGAAAAGATTGTACCTCGTATTGAGCACGTCTCAGTTTGGGACTTCCACCCAGATCCTTCCGCAACAAGCATTGAAGACTGCGAATATGTTGTTCAGCGGCATAGGATGAGCCGCCAGCAGTTACGTAATTTAGTAAATCTTCCGTACTTTGATAGAGACGCAATTCAAAACGCAATCGTAAAAGGACCGAACTACGAAGATAAGTACTACGAAGATACAATTCGCGAGGATGACACCCAGCCGAACTATAACGAGAACAGATATGAAGTTCTCGAGTATTGGGGAGTTCTCGATGCCCAGTTTGCCCGTGAAGTCGGTATGGATTTACCTGACAGCGTAGGTGAGTTAGATCAAGTACAGATTAACGCATGGATTTGCGGAACTAACGTACTACGTTGTGTTGTAAACCCTTTCACTCCGGCTCGTATCCCGTATCAGGCGTTCCCCTATGAAGTCAATCCATATCAAGTATGGGGTGTCGGGGTAGCTGAGAATATGGAGGATGCACAGTTGCTCATGAACGGCCACGTTCGTATGGCGATTGACAATCTGGCACTGGCGGGCAACCTCGTGTTTGATGTGGACGAGGCATCCCTCGTACCCGGACAGAATTTTGACATATTCCCCGGTAAGGTGTTTAGACGTCAGTCTGGAGTTAGTGGAACAGCAATCAACGGAACTAAGTTCCCGAATACTGCCCCAGAAAACATCCAGATGTACCAGATAGCCCGTCAGTTGGCCGATGAGGAAACCGGAATACCCTCGGTGCTTCACGGACAAACAGGCGTAACAGGGACCGGACGTACAGCCTCAGGGCTATCTATGCTTATGGGCTCCGGATCACTGTCCCTCAAGACGGTTATCAAGAACATTGACGACTACCTTCTCAAGCCCCTCGGCGAATCGTATTTCCAATGGAATATGCAGTACAACATGGAAGCCCCAGAGATTGTAGGGGATTTATCAATTAAACCACGCGGAACAGCCGCGGTTATGCAAAAAGAAGTACGGTCACAGCGGTTGACTACGTTACTTCAGACGGTTTCAAACCCGATGCTTGCTCCGTTTGTTAAATTGCCTAATCTAGTCAAAGAACTTGCGATTGCGCAGGACATCGATCCTGACCTGTTAGTCAACGATCTAGACGAAGCACAAATTTACGCAGAAGTACTTAAAGGACTCCAGAATGCTCAACAAGGAACAGGCCCAGAAGGTGGCCCCGCTGGTCAGCCAGCCACAGGCATGGGAGGCTCTCAGTCTGTATCTTCAGGACCTTCACCAAATAACAATTCGGGGACTGGTGACGGCACAATCGGAACGGGAAATGTACCAGCTTCAGGGGAAAGCGGCTTTACTGGAAATTCTCCTGAACTTACAGAATAACCATAAGAAGGTAGTCGAGGCAAATGGACAGAAATAAACTTTATGAGAGGTTGCAGAAAGCCGCTCATCGCTCGGGAAACTCTCGTATTGCGCACCTGTTTAGACAGCGTGCGGTAAAGCAAGAAGAGAAAAAGCCTGAAGTTGCTCCTGTTCAGCCTGTTATGAAGCCAATGGCTACGCCGTCCTATCGCCCTCAAACAATGCAGATGCTGAGTGAAATGGCGATGCCAATCACACAAACGCGCCCTGTTCAGCGTATGCAACTCGGGGGTATTGCAGGACAAGAGCGGCCACAGCCTCCTACGCCAGAACAACCACAGGAAGCGGCACAACCAGCCGGGTTTGTAGAGAAACCACCCGAGCAAGTAGCCCCTCAAGAAACAGTTGCCGATGATGTTCCAATGGACGTACCTGAGGGTAGTTTTATTATTAATGGACCTGCTGTCGAATTTGCTGGATCGAAAGATATTCGCCGTATGTTGGAAGACGCAGTGGAAGAGGCGAAAAAGCAAGGTATTGACATAGGTCAGCCAGACGATAAAATGTCTAGTGAGGAATATGTTGCCTTACTAGTATCTAAAGGCGAGGTGGTAGTGCCACCTGTGCTAGCTAAAATAATAGGATACGACAAACTCAACAAGATTAATGACCGCGGCAAAGAAGAAGTCGCGCGTCGCTCCAAAGAAGCAGAGCAGAAAGAATCACAGCCACAGATGCAAGCTTACGGCGGTTTTATCCGTATGCGTGACGGTGGCTCTGTAAAATATTAGGACTCTCCATCCTAAAAAGTTTGACGGCTACCCGGTAATCCCACCGGCCCCGTGATTAAGACAGCGGCTACCCTCCTGCCAGAGGCCCCGTGAGATAGGAGAATATATGGCAAAGCAAAAAGGGCATCGCGCCAACAAAGCAAATGATAGCTTTGGAACAATCAATAACTCGTCCCTCTATCGTGGTAAATATCGAGAAGAAGTTTACGAAGAAGAGGAAGAAACAACGGTAGAAGCAACGGACCCCTCCGAAGAAGAGGCTACTCCAGCAGAAGAACCGAGTTTCGCACAGCCGAAAGAGGAATCCGACACCGACTATAAAAAACGGTACGACGATCTGAAACGGCATTATGACACTAAGCTTCAAGAGTGGAAGCAGGAGCGAGCAGAACTCGCAGAGACACAACAAGCGGGCCGCGAAAGTGGCTTACCGACATCTGAGTTACCAAAGACTGTCGATGAACTCGAAGAGTTTAAGGCAAAGTATCCAGATGTATATGCTGTTGTTGAAACTATTTCTACGATGCAAGCAGAGAATCGTCTCAATACCTTGAAGGGTGAAATTGAACACCTCAAAGGCCGTGAGAAGGAACTCGAGGTACAGAGTGCGTACAAGGAGCTACTCCATGCGCATTCAGATTTTGAGAACCTTAAAATGGATGAGAAGTTCTTGATGTGGTTGGATGAACAACCGTCTTCCATCGCAGATGGAATCTACAAGAACAACACCGATTCTAAGTGGGCTATCCGAGTTGTTGACCTGTACAAAGCAGATGTTGGCATTCCAAAGAATCGGAGGAAACCCAAAGATGCCGATCCTGCGGTAGCAGTAACTAAGACGTATGCAAAAGACGTAATTGGTGAATCTACGCCGGACAAAAAAATATGGAAAGCCTCCGAAATCGGCAAGATGAAGCCGTGGCAATTTGAGAAGCTGGAAGCAGAACTCGATGCGGCACGTGCGGAAGGCCGAATTGATTACTCACAATAACCCATAACTATCTCATAAGGAAGGGTAAATAAAATGGCATTTCCAAAAGCCTCAGGTTATACCAACCTGAACAGTGGTAACTTCACTCCTGAGATTTTTTCTCAGAAAGTATTGAAGTTCTTCCGTCGCGCGTCTGTTATTGAAGACATCACTAACACTGACTACGCTGGCGAAATTGATAACTACGGTGACACAGTACGTATCATCAAAGAGCCTACAATCACAGTATCTAGCTACTCACGTGGCGCGACTGTCTCTCCACAAGATTTGGCAGACGACCAGATCACTATGGTTGTAGATCAGGCGAACGCTTTCGCGTTCAAGATTGACGACATCGAAGAGCGTCAGTCACACGTCAACTTTGAGGCGTTGGCTACTTCTTCAGGCGCGTACTCTTTGAAGCGTAAGTACGACGCAAACGTACTCGACGAAATGGTAACAAGCGCAGGTATCACTTCTGAGTCTGGTGCATCTGTACAGCAGGTAACTGGCTTAGGTACACTCGCGGCACCTATCGACTTGAACACTGCAAGCGCTGATGGTGACACTGCTATCAACTTGTTGCTCAAGATGGCCCGTGCCCTTGACGACCAGTCAATCCCAGAAGAAAACCGTTTCTTCGTTGCGCCTCCTGCGTTCTACGAAGTACTGTTCTCAGCGGGTGCGAAGTTCGCGGAAGTACAGGTCACTGGTGACAACACTTCACCACTCCGTAACGGTCTCGTTATGCAGGGTAACATTGCAGGTATGCGGTGCTACAAGACTACTGCACTGAACGATTCAGGTACTGACATTGTCACATTGACAGGTCTGGATGCTGGCGAGAACGCGATTCTTGCAGGTCACATGTCTTCTACAGCGACTGCATCGCACATCGCTAAGACAGAAGTTGTACGTGACACTGGCACGTTCTCTGACATCGTTCGTGGTCTCCACGTCTTCGGTCGTAAAGTACTACGTCCTGAAGGTCTGGTACGCGGCGTCGTCACCTTCGCATAAACCGATAGTCGGGGGCCTTCGGGCCCCTTGACATTTTTGAATTAATCATATAAGCTCGCGCTACGGTTCCGCAGGGGTATATATACACATGGCACAAAGAGGTCTTTGGGACAACATCCACGCTAAACGTGAACGAATTAAAGAAGGTTCTGGTGAACGTATGCGTAAGCCGGGATCTAAAGGTGCACCCACAGAAGAAGCTTTAAAACGGTCTGCGAAAGCAATGGGCGGCTACACACAAAGATGGAATAAAGCACGTGGCAATTGAATACCGCGGAGAGAAATTCTCTGGGTACAACAAACCAAAGCGCACTCCGAATGGCCCGAAGAAGTTTGCTGTACTCGCTAAGAAAGGCGACAAAGTAAAGCTGGTTCGTTTTGGCGATCCAGACATGAAGATTAAAAAAGATCAGGCCGCAAACAAGAAATCTTACTGCGCTCGTTCCGGAGGAATTAAAGGGACAAGCGACGTTTTTTCAGCTAATTACTGGTCACGTAAAAAGTGGAACTGTTGATGAATTACGACATTAAAGAACTCGAAGATCAACTCATTGACCACGAAGGCTTAGAACTCAAGCCATATCGCTGTACAGCCGAGAAACTTACCATTGGGGTTGGCCGTAACATCGAAGACCGGGGCATCTCAGAAGACGAAGCCCGCTACCTTCTCAAAAACGACATCAAGATCGTAGAAAATGAATTACTTGCGCAAAAACCCGAAGTTGCTGGACTTGATCCTGTTCGTCAACGTGTGCTTGTGGACATGGGTTTCAATTTAGGAATTCCAACTTTGATGAAGTTTCAAAACATGTGGGCCGCGATTGAAGCTGAAGACTTCCGTCTAGCGGCAGAAGAGGCTATGGACAGTCGCTGGGCAAAGCAGGTAGGGCGTCGGGCCGAAAGACTCTGTCAGGCAATGGCTACAGGTGAGTGGGTGTGAGTTCATCAAACATCGCACAAAGAAGTCGCATGATTTCTGTAAACACTGAATGCGACACAGACGCTCAAGAAGAAACTTTATACACTTGTCCATCTAACTGCCGCGCACATGTAAACATGATGCACATTGTAAATGACGGTGGTACTGTGTCTGTGTCGATTGACTTTAACCGGCACAGCGACACACAAACAAAACTCGGAGTAGACGCACACGCACATATTTTAGGCGGTAAGAACATGAACACAGGGGATTACATCCAGTTTACTGGCGCTGAAATTATCATGGAACCCGGTGATTCAATCGCGTGTACTGCTGATGGTAGTACACCTCATGTTGACGTACTGGCAACTATCGAAGAGTTTTTTATCTCGCCTAATTAATCAGGAGACATAGATGAGTAAGTCTAATTACTTAGAAAACAAAGCATTGGATCACAGTTTAGGCACTACGTCTTTTACGGCTCCTACTGCTACATACTTAGGGCTGTTTACAACAGACCCAGCCGAGGACGGAAGCGGCACGGAAATTTCCGGAAATGGGTATGCACGTGAGGATATCAACTTCGGTGCGGCATCTTCTGGTTCTGCATCAGGACCTACATCCGGGGACGGGGCAATTGAATTCACAGCATCCGGTGGTGACTGGGGAACAGTGTCACATTTTGCAATCTTCGATGCTCTAACTTCAGGGAACATGCTCTACTACGGAGCATTAACAAATTCAAAAGCAGTATCAGACGGCGACTCAGTTCGATTCGCTGTTGATTCTATCACAATTACCGAGGGTTAATAAATGGCATCTTTAGTATATAATCACGCTGTGCATCAAGCTTTGACGGGCGGTCTGGATTTTGACACAGACACGTTCTACATGATGTTGGTTAGTTCTTCTTACACCGCAGACAAAGACGGACACGAAGATCGTGCGGACGTAACAAACGAAGTTACAGGTACAAACTACACTTCGGCAGGCAAGGAAGTAACTGTAACTGTTACCGACGACAACGCAAACAACCGTGTTGATATTGATTTTGATGACCTTACGTGGGGCACTTCTACAATTACCGCGGCGGGTGCAGTTGTATACAAGTCCACTGGAACAGCGGCTAACGATACTCTCGTTGCGTTCTTAGACTTTGGAGGTAACGTATCGTCAGACGGAGGCGATTTTACCGTACAGACCACGTCACCTATCCGATTCTCTAACTCATAATCCTAATGCGCCCTTTGGGGCGCTTTTTTATGGAGATTTTTCAGTTATCAATTTACTGCAAACGGAACCACTAGTTGGTAAAGGGGCTCTAAGGCATGGCATTAGTTCTTAAAGACAGAGTCAAAGAAACAACTGCAACAACAGGCACAGGTTCCTATGTGCTCGCTGGAGCGGCAACAGGGTTTCAGTCGTTTGCTGACGCGCTAGCTGACGGCGATACGACGTACTACGCGGTTGAAGACGGCACTGACTGGGAAACCGGCTTAGGCACATGGACTGAGTCAACGACAACACTTGCCCGCACGACGATTTATGAAAGCTCCAACTCAGGCAACGCGGTTGATTGGGGGGCAGGAAGTAAAGATGTGTATATCACATTGCCTGCTTTCGGCCTTCAGTCGTACGTTGCTATTAATTCTTTGGTTTTTGGAGATTAGTCATGCCAAACATGATTGGAACAGGTTCTATTGATGGCAAGACTGCCTTGCAGGCCGTTGGAACATCCGCCACAGCAATTGTCACGAATTCAGCGGCAAGCGGGAAGATACTGAAAATTAATAGTTTGTATTTGTCAAACGTAGATGGAACAAACAACACCGCAGTAGAGGTTGATATCTTCAGATCGTCAACAGCTTATCACTTATTAAGCGGAGTAGTGATCGCCGCAAAAACAACGATGGATGTTATTAATAAACCAATTTATCTACAAGAAGGCGATTCTTTAAGGCTGACTGCCGCTGTTGCATCAGATATTGAGGCCGTCTGTAGCTATGAGGAAATAGGTTAATGGCCGGTCCAAATGGCGGCGTACTCGGAAAAGATAATGCCACGACAAATGTGAGTGCTACCGGTATTTTTTCCCTTAGAGAGCACGATCCAAAAATAAGATCTGATGAGTTTCCTGTAGTAAATTCCGCAGTAATTGACTATCTGATTATCGCGGGTGGCGGTGGTGGAGGTGCATGGGGCGGTGGTGGAGGTGCCGGTGGTTTGGTGTACGCCACATCTCAAAGTGCTATTGGCGGTACTTCCTACGCAATAAGCATCGGTAATGGCGGCGCAGGAGCTACAGCTTACAGCGCAACCGGAAGCGACGGCGGTGATACTACCTTTTTTGGTGTTACTGCTGTTGGCGGTGGTGGCGGGGGCTCTCATACTGCTGTACCAGCAAATGGTACTGGTTCCGGAAACGACGGGGGTTCTGGCGGAGGTGGTTCTGATAGAAGTCCGGGAGCCGGTGGTTCTGGTACTAGCGGACAAGGGTACGACGGCGGAGATGGTAAAGACGGAGGCGACCCGAGCGATGCTATGGGCGGTGGCGGCGGCTCTGGTGGTGCTGGTGCCGATGGTGTTCGTATTAGCGCGTCTGGTGACGGTGGTGCCGGTACAAGTAACAGTATTACTGGTTCAGCAGTTACCTATGCTGGCGGTGGCGGTGGTGGCGGAACTACCAACTCAACCCCCGGCTCGGGCGGTTCAGGTGGCGGCGGTAATGGTGGTACTGCAAGTCACGGCAATGGAGCAAATGCAACTGGGTACGGCTCTGGCGGGGGCGGCGGTGCTTACCAAAACGGAGATGGAGGTTCTGGGTCAGATGGGGTTGTAATCATACGCACTACCAGCACTGCCGCTTCAACTACTGGATCTCCAACAACTACGACAGACGGGTCTTACAATATTTATACTTTCACTGGCACAGGAAGCATTACATTCTAATGGCGCACTTCGCAGAAATCGGTTTAGACAATGTTGTCCTTCGCGTTTTGGTTGTCAACGATGATGTTTTATTGGATGCAGACGGAAATGCATCAGAAAATCTCGGTCAAGAGTTTTGCCGTAATTTATTAGGCGGAACATGGATTCAGACAAGTAAAAGCGGATCATTCCGCAAAAACTTTGCAACTAAAAATTACACCTATGATTCAGCAAGAGATGCATTTATTCCACCTCAACCGTTTGACTCATGGGTCTTAGATGAAGAAACGGCGAGATGGGTAGCTCCTGTTATCCGCCCAGAAGATGACGCTGTATACCAGTGGGATGAGCCGACACAAACATGGTTTGAGGTGTAGATATGGCGCTAGTTCTTAAAAACCGAGTACAGGAAACCACAACCACGACTGGCACTGGAACGGTAACACTCAGTGGTACGGCCCCAACAGGGTTTCAGACGTTTTCCTCCGTCATGTCTAACGGCGACACAACGTATTATCAGATTACCGATGGTACAGATTGGGAGCTCGGTGTTGGCACCTATACAGCCAGTGGCACAACCCTCGCTCGAACAACGATCTTAGAGTCGAGCAATAGCGGAAGCGCCGTAAACTGGGGAGCAGGGTCAAAAGATATTTTAATGGTACTGCCTGCACAGAAGATTGTTGATCCGAGTGATATACCGGCGGCGGGTGTAACAACAGGTAAAGCCATCGCTATGGCAATCGTATTCGGAGGATAAAATGGCGGCACCAAACATTGTAAACGTAGCAACAATTACGGGTAAAACAGCGGTACAAGCTGTCGGAACATCTGCCACTGCGATTGTCACGAACTCGGCATCAAGCGGAAAAGTGTTCAAGGTAAATTCTTTGTATGTGTCTAACGTTGATGGCACTGATAATGCGGAAGTTAACATTGATCTGTTCAGATCATCGACTGCTTATCACATTGCCAAAACACTTGTAGTGCCTGCTGATGCAACGATTGATGTACTGAGCAAGCCAGTTTATCTAGAAGAAGGCGATGCTTTGCGGCTAACAGCTAACGCCGCATCAGACTTAGAGGCGGTCTGTTCTTACGAAGAGATTAGCTAATGGCTAGTTTTCCGTCGAGCCAGATATGGACACTAAAAGACCACGCAAAAGTTGTGCGTGGCGATATCGTGTATCCAACAGTATCGGAAGGGTCTTCTGTGTGGAAAATGCGGGAAGCGTCGACGGCACGTTCTGTTGGGGTTTATCCCAATGATGACATTGTAGCTACAGAAGGCTACAACTATGCACAAAGCTATATAGCAACAACGGGCGGATCAATAACAACGGTCACCAGTGCCGGTTCAATAAATACTGCCTTAAATAATCTTAGTGACGGCGATGTGCTGTTGCTAGCTTCTGGAAACACTTACACAGTTACTAGTGAGGCAACTGACGGTTATGGTAACGATCCGTGGCGACACAAAAATGTGTTGATCTGCGGTGATACAGATGATGCGGCAAACGTTGTACTTGAATGGACCAAAGCCGCCGGTCGCGGCATGCATATATTTGGCGGCGGGGACTCAACTCACGTTCCAACTGTTAACAAGCAAAGTGCGTTTGTGACATGGTATACACAACAAACATCCGAGACTAGCTATATCAACGCACTTGTTGCTCAAGTAGCCTCAACCGGTCCTGCAAAAGGGCGGCTAGTCAACTGCTACATTGATCAGTCAACTGGTGGCATATCGTGGCACTACAACAACGGCAATTTGACGACAATTGACGTCGAGTTTATTCGTTGCACGTTTGCTAACTACTCAAGCTGGTATGAAAGTTATTCAGGCAGAGATGATGTGATTACAGTCACGGATTGTTTGTTTGATGACTCAACTGACACGACTGAGTATGTTAATGGTGGTGGCAATACAACAGGAGCCACTGTTGACACAACAAACCGCTCGTATAATACAGGGACTTATACATCATCGGGGCATCTATACATTCCGAATACAACGGCGGTGTTTTAAATGGCCGATTTTCCGAATCCAGCGTCTGCTTCATCCATGTGGAGCTTAAATCAAGTTGCTCGCGCTAATAAAGCGGGAAAGTGGACCCCCCTTTTAGGGGCGGGGCTTGATGTACTAATTGTCGGCGGCGGTGGCGCAGGCGGCACTGGTGCTAGTGGTTATGTCGGAGGCGGCGGCGGCGCAGGTGGAGTAGTTTACTTGCAAGGTCAGGTGGTCCCATCAGGAACAGTTACTGTAACAGTTGGGTCGGGCGCGTCGGGAACTGGCGGTACTGGCACTAATAGTTCTGTCAGTGGCCTCTCGGGCGGCACGGCATACGGCGGTGGTTCTGGCGGGACAAGCACCGCTAATGACGGTATTGATGGAGCATCTGGTGGTGGTGGCGGATGCAGAAATGCGGGCGGTACATCATCAGGAGGATCCGCTTTATATACCGGACAAGGAAACGATGGCGGTATCGGCTATTTAAGAAACTCAAATTCCAGCTTTATTCATTCAGGTGGTGGCGGCGGCGCGTCTCAGGCAGGCGGAGATGCAACTAATAGCTATGCAGGCGGTGGTGGAAACGGTGTAGCAAATAGCATCACTGGTACGTCTACTTATTACGCCGGTGGAGGCGGAGGATCAACTTTTAATACTGGAAATGAAGGTGCTGGTGGTCAAGGTGGCGGCGGTGATGGTGGTAACACTTACCAAAGTAATGGCCAAAACGGTGACGCTAATACTGGTGGTGGAGGTGGTGGAACAGGTACTTCTACTGTTCCGCAAGGCGGCTCTGGTGTTGTTATCTTCCGCTCCCCTAATCAAGCTACCCAAACTACAGGATCTCCAACCACATCCACGGATGGCGCATTTTACATCTACAAATTTACCGGCTCTGGGAGCATACAGTTCTGATGGCTCATTTTGCGAAGATCAATGCAGAAAACATCGTTGAGCAAGTTGTCGTTGTTGAGAACACAGTGCTCGAGGACGGAGATCTAGTTGAGCAAGAGTCGTTAGGAATTCAGTTTTTGCAGTCCTTGTTTGGGGGCGAGTGGGTACAAACGAGCTATAATAAGGTGTTCCGAAAAAACTTTGCGGGGATAGGCCACGTTTATGATGCAGAGAGAGACGCGTTTATTCCTCCAAAACCTTTTGATTCGTGGGTACTCGATGAAAGCACTTGTTTGTGGGAAGCCCCAGTTCCGATGCCTGATATTGAATTAGGGGTTGAAACAGCATACTGGGACGAAGACAATCTTCAGTGGGTAGTTGAATAGTGTTTGGATTTAAGGCGTTTGCTGAAGCTCCCATAGCCGCTGAAAAAGAGCAGGCACAGGCACAATCATATGTCGGTGCTATTGGCGTATCTGCGATTGGCGTGCATGCTATTGGGCGCGTCACTACCCAGACAGTTGAGGCTGGCAATGTTGATGTGACCGCATCCGCCGCTGGCGTAACTGTCACCGTCAATAATCCCGCCGCAACGGCTGGTATAGCTATAACAGCATCTGCTTCAGGTGTTACCCTCACACTTAGCGACCCCGCCGCAACAGCAAAGGGCGGCGCGACAATTGCTGTCGATGGACACAAGGCCCGACAAACATTTACCGTTACGGTCTCTAACGACGGGTCCGGAAACAAGTATTATATCGATGGAGTCAAACAAGACTCCCTCTCACTACACGAAGTTGGAATCTACCGCTTCGATGTATCTGACTCCACAATCAGTGGACACCCCTTCAAGTTCTCAACGACTTCCGACGGTACCCACAACAGCGGTACAGAGTACACTACCAATGTAACGACAGTCGGCACAGCAGGCAATGCCGGGGCGTATGTCGAAATTGAAGTCACAACATCTACGCCTGACCTATACTACTACTGTGGCATCCACAGTGGTATGGGCGGAAGCATTACGTTTGTAGAGGACTTTTCTCAGGTACCATTCGTAATCGAGCGGAGTCTCCCGGTGGCAAGCGCCAATGCGGGGGCCATCACGCAGGTACAGGCCGCGACCATTGGCCTAACAGCGGCTGAAGCATCTGTACTTGCTGGTGCTACGGCAACATTCTCCGACAGTATCGAAGTCGGTCTTACTGCGCCTGTTTCATCTGCTTCAGCATCAAAAACAGTCACTATTTCGGACAATTTGTCCATCACCGTCACTGCACCTGATCAAGACATCAGAGTTAGAACCTTAAGCACCTACGCAGGGCGAGTTGATCGATTCACCACAAAGCACAATTTTAACTTCCCAACAGTAAACCTGTCGTTCCCGACTACATTCACATTGTCGTCAGGCACAGGTGCGGGAAGTTGGACCGTTAACTCATACACCACCATAAACAAGCGGCTGATTGACTGGGATAGTCAGAGAGCGTTGGTTTGGTTTGACGGCAAAAAAAGCACCGATTCTTCAAACAATTCATGGATGGCAACGTGGGAATTTGACCTAAGTGGCAATCTCACGATTATTCGCGTCGATGCCTTCATGCAATGGGCGAACTTTGGGATATACGCTGATTATGTAGATGCCCTTAGAGGGTCATCATTCATAGATGGCGACCTAGAAATTCATCCGGCGGCTAGCGGTGACGTCCAAATGATAACGCCTGCGGTGAGTTTCCAAACATCAGGAACTTACTCAGGAACGTATTTATACGTCAATGTTCGTGCGATAAGTTGGAATGCTTCGGTTTCCCACATTAATACGAATAGTTTGTTATACAGCAATTGGGCTCCCGCTAAAGTATCTAGTCGCACCGACTATTCAGATGTCACAATTTTCCCTATCAATATAGGCTCAGGAACTCCGCAGGAATGGCCGCCCGCGAGGACAGTTCTTCCGTGGAGGGGCGATTGGGGAAGTCGTTCTAGGCAAAATTATTTAGTCTGGCCGATCACAGTAAACGCTAAGTATTATCTGTACCTCGCGGCAGAAAATGGGGACTTAATAAGCGTCTATTCAGATACATCTGCTAGCCCGAGCGCGGCTCTGTTTAGGGCCGAGGCTAAAAAATTCGCTGACGGTACGTATGCAAACTACTGTATTGGCGATTCTACCGATGACTTCATATGGTTCCATGATGACAGTACGGAATATAAGGATAAGGCAGAGAAATATTTAAGCCTTAGTGAGCCAGTCCAAACATTTGACACGGACATGGAAGTCGATATTACCGACTCCGCTTTACAAGTCGCTGAACTAACAACAACCATTACTGCACCAGATGGCATTGCTGTCGAGGATGTTACGGCTTCGGCGGCAGGCGTGACTGTCTCTATTTCTGCTCCCTCTGTTGCTAATACCGTGGAGACAGTTGCCTCTGCATCAGGGGCTACTATCTCTGTTAACGCCCCAACCGTTTTGGTAACAGTAGACGATACGGCAACTGCGTCAGGCGTAAACATACCCCTAACGAGTCCCGCTGTTGATGCTAGCGGTGGAGCTATCGCGCAGGCCGCGGGTAGCACCGTTAGTATCTCATCCCCAGTGGTCGATGTTAATGGAGGAGCTAGAGCACAAGCGGCTGGCGATGTAATCGATGTTTTGTCTCCTGCTGTCGATGCTAACGGAGGAGCTAGAACACAGGCAACTGGTAGCACAGTTAGTATTTCGTCTCCTGTTGTTAATGCTAAAGGAGGGGCTACAGCACAAGCGGCTGGCGATGTAATCGACGTTTCTTCTCCTGCTGTCGATGTAAATGGAGGAGCCGTAGCAGAGGCAACAGGTGAGACGATTATCATATCGTCGCCAGTGACGAATGCAGGAAGCTCTAATACAGCACAAGCAACTGGTAGCACAGTTAGTATTTCGTCTCCTGCTGTCGATGCTAACGGAGGAGCTAGAGCGCAAGCGGCTGGCGATGTAATCGATGTTTCTTCTCCTGTTGTCGATGTAAATGGAGGAGCCGTAGCAGAGGCAACAGGCTCAACGATTACCGTTTCTTCTCCCGTTATAGATGCTGACGTTGATGATACTGCCACGGCATCAGGTGCGACAGTCTCTGTTTCTGCACCGTCTGTTTCTGCCAGTGTAGCGGCAACTGCAACGGGTACTCTTCCGACTGTATCGGTAATAGACCCTGACGTAGTAGTAAGTACGGACGCTGAAACAGCCGACATTACTGGCACGTCGACGGTTTCTGGTACTTTTGTTCTTATTAAAAATGTTGCGGCTAGTGTAACGGGCACCGCATCGGTTAGCGGCGACGCTTCGTTCGTTATTAGCGAATCCGGTTCTGTAGCAACAACTGCGACTGTATCTGGTGAAGGTACAACGTTACAAGGCATTGAAGGATCGATAGCCGGATCATCAACAACTTCGGCGAGTTTAATTCGTCTTAAAGACGCGGCTGGTAGCTCGACGGGCTCGACAAATCTTTCCGCAAGCTGTACAATAGTTAAAGACGTAGGCTCCACAGTTAGTGGTACAGCCACTGCTTCTGGTTCTATTGAAACGTATCTCGTATTTAGTGGGTCGACAGAAGCAACAGCGAGCACGTCGGCGTCTTCGAGCTTTGTTTTCGGTTTTACTGGGACTGTAGAGTCTTCTGCAACACTAGCCGCTTCAGCATTTGTTACGAGACCGCTTATCGCGGAGGATATTTCTCCGTTCCGGACAATTACAATTCCTGCGGACCCTCCTTCTGTAGTGACCGTGCATAGCGATACAATACGCTATGCGCTTATATTCCCGGAACGCCGACGTTATATAAGGATAGTTTCATAATGGCTTACAAATTTCCTGATAAAGACTCCGGGGATAAACTGGACTTTACCGTAGATTGGACTCTCTACTTGCGTAGACTTAATGTAGATATTGCGGCATTTCAGTGGAAGATCAAAAAGGCGGATGGAACTTTTGTAAATTTTGATCTGGGAGAAGTATTTGAAGACGACGCAGTCTCTGCATCTTCTGATTCATCAGTTGGACTGATAAACGCAGGGCAGTTTCAGGATGGTAACAAGTTGACTATTGTCTTAGATAAAGGGATTAACGGGCAAACTTACACCCTTTCATGCCAAATTACGACTGACGTAGCAGGTGCTACAGGGGCCGCTGTAATTACAGACCGTGACATCGTATTGAGAGTGAGGGACCGATAGATGGCATATGATTTTTTGGGTCTCGTAAATGACATTGCAAAACGTCTGAACGAAACAGAACTTACCGAAGACGATTTTCCAACTGCTGTTGGTGTGTATGCGGCATTTAAAGACTCGGTTAATTCTTCGATTCGCCACATCAACCACTCGCATTTCTTTTACCCTTTTAACCATAACGTAGAAAATGAAGTTATGACAGCGGGAGAGTCTCGGTATCCTATCCCTGATACTGCAAAGTACGTGGACTACAACTCGTTCCGCATCACGCGTAGCACTGATCCAAAAGTTGACGAAGGCCGCAAGCTAGAGCCTATGTCTTACGGGGAGTACCTGCGACTTTACGTAGATCAAGAGTACGAAACGGATGCGTCTAAAGGGTCAATGCCGCGGTATGTTGTTCGAGCACCCAATCAAGAATACATTTTAACTCCGATGCCGGACGAAGCATACAGCTACCAGTACGAGTACTACATGAATGCTCCGGACCTTGAAGAGTATGATGACGTCCCAACGATCCCAGAAAACTACCGCTACTTAATTGTCGAAGGAAGTATGTACTACGCGTATATGTTCCGGGATAACATTGAACAAGCAGGTATCGCCCAGAAGAAGTTTGAGAATGGTATCAAGAATATGCGTTCTATTCTCGTAAACGAGCACATGTATTTTAAGGCGTACTAAGATGGATCGCTGGCAGACGTACCCCGTATCTTTTGCAGGCGGATTACAGACAAACCTCAGTTCACTTGAACAAGGAATGTCTGTTCCCGGAACTGCACAGAAACTGATCAACTTTGAGCCAGCTATCGATGGTGGCTACCGGCGTATAAAAGGATACCAAAAGTACGACACAACAGCAGTCCCCGGAACAGATGATATTCGAGGCTTATGCTTTTTCAAAGACGCGGCGTACGTAGCACGAGGTCCCAACCTGTACTTTTCAGGCGGAAGCGGGTGGGCGGAGCTAACTGACAATTTAACTTACGGCTCGGTTGGATTAACTCTGGGTACGGGGACAAAAGCTGTCCGCTTTGCGACGCTTGATTTTGATGGCAATGACACTCTGCTGATTCTTGACCCTGACGGTAAAGCGTTACAGTATAAAGGCGGCGTTCTCAGCCGACTAACGGGTATTCCATTGGATGGGTCGAGTGCTGAGTACGTAGCAGTTTTTAAAAACCACGTGTTTCTTGCGTCAGGACGTAATGTTGTATTTTCGTCGCCTTATTCTACTAGTGATTACACTGCGGCTTCTGGCGGCGGCGTAATTAACGTAACACATGAGATAACAGGCTTAATAACTTTCCGCGACATGCTGTTGATATTCACAGAAAACAGCATCTTACAACTTACGGGGAGTACGATTGCAGATTTTAACGTTCGCCCTATCACTGACAACTTAGGTTGCGTACATCCGGACACCATACAAGAGATTGGTGGTGATGTTATCTTCTTGTCTCCCGACGGGTTGCGGCTTGTATCAGGCACCGAAAGAAACGATGACTTTGGGCTCGGTGTTGTTTCGCGCGGCGTTCAGCAAGAAATGAAGTTATTTATCGAGAATCATAGTTCTTTCTGTAGCATCGTTATCCCAACAAAATCTCAGTACAGGGTGTTCGGTACTTCTTCAACTCCAAACAGTGAAGGCCGCGGTATCATCGGCGTTCAGACTGCGCCACAAGGTGGTGACGGAATGATGTGGGCTGAGACTATCGGTATCAAAGCAGAGTTTGCGCACGCAACGTACTCTGGAAGAGAAGAGGTCGTTATCTTTTCTAATGACACAGATTACGTGTATAAGATGGAATCGGGAAACAGCTTTGACTCCGAGGATATACAGGCGACGTACATTACTCCCCATTTGCCAATTACAGATCCGAGTACGCGTAAGACACTCTATAAGATGGATGTATTCACAGATCCTGAAGGGTCTTTTGACCTCACGATTGACACCATTATTGATTACGAAGTTACTAATGTTGTTCAGCCTGTTCAAAAGGAAGTCTCAAGTAATGTAGGGGCAGACGAGTTTGCCCTGTACGGAACGAGTGTGTACGACACAGGTGAATACTCCAACGCTGTAATTAACGACTTGTTCAAGATAAATCTCGAGGGGTCAGGGAAGATGTTTGCATTCAAGTTTATATCTGAGGGAACTCTGCCCCCAATCTCATTAAACGCAATGAGTATTCAATATGCTCAAAATGGAAGACGATAATGACTGGCTACACTCGAAATAATTCAAACATATCGACTGGTAATGTTATTCGTGCGAGTGATCTTAACGGTGAATTCGACGATATCGTAACTACTTTTAATGCTACATCGGGCCATACTCACGATGGCACTTCTGCTGAAGGTGCACCTATTACAAAAGTAGGTCCGGCGCAGAATATAACGGTGTCGGCGATAGGCGTGACGCCTTCAATTCATGATCAAATGGATCTCGGTACATCTGCCTTACGTTATAAAGCAGGCTATTTTCAAGGTAATGTAGTTACTGCTGGAAACTTTACGGGGTCTGTTGTCGGGGATGTAACAGGTAACGTTACAGGAGACGTAACTGGTAATGTGACGGGGGACCTAACCGGCAATGTAACAGGTAATGTAACTGGTAATCTGACCGGCGACGCAACCGGAGATATCTACGCGTCTGACGGCACGTCAAAGATTCTCGAAAATGGTACGGACGGTACCGACGCTACGTTCACAGGCAATGTGACAGGAAACGCCGATACTGCCACGACTCTTGCTACTGCGCGTAACATTGCAGGTCAATCTTTTGATGGGTCCGCAGACATTTCAATTGCAACTACAGATTTAACGGATGTAACGGCAAGCGCAACTGAAATAAACGTCCTTGACGGTATTACTGCAACAACATCAGAGTTAAACATTTTAGATGGCGTCACGTCGACTGCAACAGAACTCAATATTTTAGATGGGGTAACAGCTAGCACTACTGAACTTAACATCTTAGATGGGGTAACAGCTACCACTGATGAATTGAACATTCTCGACGGTGTAACTTCGACTGCAACAGAACTCAACATTTTAGATGGGGTAACAGCTACCGCTACTGAACTTAACATCTTAGATGGGGTAACAGCTACCACTGCTGAACTTAACATCTTAGATGGGGTAACAGCTACCACTGCTGAATTGAACATCTTAGACGGAGTCACCGCGACTGCTACGGAACTTAATATTTTAGACGGAGTCACCGCAACAGCCACAGAGTTAAATTATGTAGACGGTGTTACGTCCAACATCCAGACACAACTCGACTCAAAACAAGCAACTTTGACATCTACTTCAAACGGGTACGGAACACGTACCGTATCTACATCTGATCCGTCTGGTGGAAGTGACGGTGATATTTGGTACGTAGTGGAATCGTAGTATGCCTCCGGTTCACGTAAAAAATAATGGCGCAATTAAACAGGCGTCTCAAGTTTACGTCAAAGACGGCGGAGTTTGGAAAGAAGCTCAAACCGTCCATGTGTATGAAAATGGGCAGTGGAAACTCGTTCACTCCGCGGGCATTCAGATTAACACGAGCACAGGGTATAATAGTCATACCGGTATAACATACACCCACACGCTCACTACTCCTTACTCAAGTTCGAGCGATGTTCAGACCGTTTCTGTCCCCTCTAATGCTTTGTATATGGATTTCTTTATGTGCGGAGGAGGCGGTTCTGGGGGAACTCCTCCTTCAACTGCGACGAGTAATTGGATTGGATCAGGTGGGGGTGCGGCTCCGATACTGTACGGCACAACTACTATTGACCCAAACCGGAGACCTTCAACCTTAAAGTGTCGAGTAGGAAAACGAGCGACTGGTAGACAGAGTAACGGCGAAGGGCTAGCAGGTGGACTTTCGCGTATAGGTGCAACTGACACCGACACCTATGGCCAGATAGGTGAACTAATTGTTTGTCCCGGAGGAGCACCCGGAAGACCGGGGGACGGAGAGCATAACCGAGCACTTTATCAGCCGGGTGATATGAGGGTTATGGTTCCTATTGTAGGGCAGTATGCTGACTCGAATGGAAACAACTTTTCAGGACCGAGTCCTGTGTCTTACGCTAACAATCAGTGGTCGTCGGGCGACAGTAACACAGGATTAGCAGAAGGCACTACAGTAAACTCATCAACGTATCTCGGCTCAAATGGAACACACGCACGAGTAGGTTTCCCTCGAACGGCTATGACTTTACTTCCAGATTCAGGAGGTTTTTTAAGAGCGTCAAACGGTGGCGGTTCCGTAATATATGACGACCTTTGTGATTTAGACTCTGACCGTGACGGTATTGCCGCTAGCAACTTTCACGCGCATGGAAGAGTTCTTATGTGGATGGAAAATTCAGAGTGGAAGTACAGAGAAAAACAAGGCAGTAATTCTGTTTACATTTCAACTACTGTTCCTCCTGTTCCCCTATACCCTGATGACGTTTTTACCGACAGTTCTACGGGATCAAACTTTTTTAACGGATTTGAAGTGGGGGTGATACTTGCGGAACCATCTGAACGAGCAACGGGATACGCCGGAACATTTCGTGGAGAAGCTAATGCGTCTGGCGCACCACAAAACCAGACGTTTTCTAGAACAACAGGGGCGTTAGGATCAGGGACTAGCCTGACAGGGTGGTCAGGAGACACCCCGGTAAGAAAGGGGGTGTCTAACACCACTGATTACGGGCACGGGTCCGACGCTGGCACGAGCTATTCCGGAGGGTCCGGCACTAACAGCACAGATGGTATAATACAAATTAGGTTTAGGTCTTCATAGTATGCCCCCGATTAATGTAAAAAACAGCGGCACATATAAAGAAGCGTCCGAGGTTTACGTTAAAGATAACGGAAGCTGGAAAGAGGCGCAGGAAGTATGGGCGTATGATAACGGCCAGTGGAAACTAGTTCACAGTGCTGGGGTAAGGATTAATATCAATAGGTCAAATAACTACAATAGTTTGACCGGTGTTTACTACAGCAACACATTTACGACAGGATCGGATTCATCAAAAACTAACCCCACAGGCTGGCATTTTGTTTCAGTGCCCTATGGAGCTACGCATCTTGATTTCTTTATGTGCGGAGGTGGAGGCTCTGGAGGAACTGCCCCACAGGGAGCTTCAAGTTTGTGGATAGGTACGGGGGGAGCGGCGGCCCCTGTACTTTACGGCACACTTACTGTCAATACATCATGGTCGACGAGCTCCTTTAACCCAAAAATTGGAATTAAAGTCGGGACAGGAGGATCTGGAAGAAATTCATTAGGAGAAGGACGCTCCGGTACATACTCAGAAATATATCGGGCAACGTCTAGCAACACCATACTCTCAAGTGAGCAAGCTTTTTTACAGTGCCCCGGAGGTGCTGGAGGACGTCGGGGGGACGGAAAACATAAACGTATTATGTATCAGCCGGGAACTTTTGACGTGTGGTTTCCTATCGGAGCTACAGGTGACTACCAAACGTTGTCATGGGCAGACGATCCGTCTTCGTCGTTTAATTCGCCTTTAAATGAAGAAACTACAGCCGAAGACAATGGTTACTACTATATACCATCAAACCGGCCAGACAGAACGTGGCTTCAACTTCCCGCTAGAGACATGTCTTTAGATAACCGGTACGGTTACCTTAAAAAAACCGGTGGCGCATCTACTGAAGTAGCAGAAGAAGACGCGGATAGCACCAGCAACTCGGACAATTTACATAAACGAGTTCTCGTATGGACTCAAGACGCGGGGTGGCAGTTTAGGTACCACAGCGCGTATAACACTTTTGTCTGCACAGCAGGAGGTAGCATAAGTGATTCCGGTATGCCTTTTTATCCTGACTATATTTTTACGGACGCTTCGACAAACGACGCTTTTGATGGGTTTGAGTTAGGGTCTGTTATAGCGGCCCCGCCAAAGCGAGCTACCGGGTACGCGGGATCATTTAGAGGAGAAACAGACAGTTCGGGTGTTCCACAACTTGAGAACTTTTCTAGAACTTCTGGCGCACAGGGAACGGGCACTAGTCTTACGGGGTGGTCTGGTGATACCCCAATAAGACGCGGCGGACGTAATGGTATGGACTACGGATCTGGCGGCGACGCCGGAGCTAGCTATAATAACGGATCAGAGCAGGGCACAGACGGGGTTGTGCAAGTAAAATTCCGGACGGAGACTTAATCTGTGGACATGATGTATTGGAACTTAGCTCTCTCCCTAATTATTGGGCTCGTTAGTTGGTTTGGCATACAGATGCACAGTGAGGTGCATCGCCTTTCTGTCCTACTCAACAAAACACGTGAAGAAATCGTACAGTGTCAGTTATCTATCGCAGAAAAATACGCCCGTAAAGACGAAGTAAAAGCAGACATGCAACGTGTGATGGATCGACTCGATGCCCTCGACGCGAAGATCGACCGCTTGATAGAGACGCGCACGTGATCTTTGAAATTGGTCTTGCCATACAAGGTATCAAGGCCGCCAACGAAGCCATCGGTGCCATCAAAGAGATGTGCGGCAACATCCAGTCTGTCGGGCAGATGGGAGGTCACCTCACAAAACTAGCCGACGCAAAGGAAGAACTTCAGAAGAAAGCAGAAGAAGGGTCAATGGAACACTTCTTCGAGCTTGAGAAGATTCGCCAGCAAGAGGCTGAAATTAAACAACTTTTTATATACAACGGTCGCGCCGGCCTCTGGGAAGATTACCAGAGGTTTATGCAAACCCGCAAAGAATTGAAAGAAAAGGAGCGTAAAAGAATTGAACAAGCGAAAGCCCGTAAGAAAAGACTTATTAAAGAATGGAGCATTGGCATTGCTGTTACCCTTGCCGCCCTTTCTGCTATTGGGATTTGCGCTTACGTTTTATATTGGATCATAACCAACAAAGGAAAGTAACCGTGTGGATACTCTTCACCATACTTCTTACGGCGGAGGGGTATTACACACATACACAGGGACCATTCTCCACGATGGAAGATTGCTTTGAAGCACGAGAATTCTTAATAGCAACAGGTCCAAAGCCAAAGATTAACTACGAAGCAGTCTGCATTCAGACAGATGAACTCGGTGGAGCAACATGACAGAACAAGAAAAAATGTACGACTTAAACGGTGATGGGATTATTGATGTCGAAGAACGTAAACTCATGCTTGAAGATCGCCGCAGACGCCTTGAGGACGATGACAAACAACGTGACCAAATTCGGGTCATGGTGTGGTTCGCGTTGGCAGGAATGCTCCTATATCCGTCTGGTATTTTTCTCTGTGATCTTCTCGGCCTCACTACTGCCGCTAGCATTCTCGGTGATATTAGTCCTACTTACTTTGTGGCTGTATCTGCCTTAGTGGCTAGCTTCTTCGGCGTGTCGGCTTACCAGACAAAGAAGAAAGGTGAATAAGAATGTTAAACCTACTCATCGGACCCGCCGTAGACCTCGCAAAAGATTTTATTAAGGGCAAGGCAGACGAAAAGAAAGCGATCCAACAGCGCAAGATCAACGCGATCAACAACGACGCGAACTGGGAAGCAACGATGGCTGACGCCACAAAGTCATCGTGGAAGGATGAGTATTTAATAATTCTCCTGACCCTGCCGCTGTGGCTTATTGGATGGGCTATTGCAATGGATGACCCGTCTATGCTCGAGAGAGTACATCAGGGCTTTGTTGCCCTACAAGAGTTACCAGAATTTTATCAGTACCTCCTATACACAGGGGTGCTTGCTAGTTTCGGCGTCAAGGGTGCCGATGCACTCATGAAGATGCGGAAGTAATTACGGAGCAATACAATGGCCACTTTTAATCAAGATGTCGGCAACAACGAAGGTATTAAGGACAAGGTCAAAGAGCAGGCCGGTTTAGGAGACAGTCCTGCCACTTTGCCTGAGGGGACAAAGTATGAGGCTACAGACATCGAGGTAAAAGACGATGAAATCTTGAAAGCCCCTGACAAACTAGAGGACGTGAACGTAACAACATCTCTGGCAAGCAGTGATAATCTTGAGATTGACAAGCCGGAAACACCAGAAATACCTACGGTAACTACGACGACGACAGCGGACGACGTCGATACAGCGACAGCCGCAACGGGGGAAGTTAGCCCAGAAGCAGTAGTCGAAGAGATACAAGGGGAAGTCTCACAAGAATCTATTGCAACTGCGGCAACAGCAGATCTCGATGTACGAGCCACAACTCAGTATCAGATATCTGAGCTATACAAGAGTCTC
>Ga0181592_10000322_pt1 | contig 35904 bp, 40 predicted proteins | sample 071ome_20_FD_133755 | JGI IMG/M metagenome (GOLD analysis project Ga0181592, IMG submission 133755) | Coastal salt marsh microbial communities from the Groves Creek Marsh, Skidaway Island, Georgia - 071412BT metaG (megahit assembly) | ecosystem: Environmental > Aquatic > Marine > Intertidal...
AGATACGATCAGGAATCTATCAAGGATGGATATTTTGATTTACAAGTAGCAAATGGAAAGGCAGGTGTTCCTAACGAGCCTACAGTACTATTCTACGCTGATCAATTTTACGAGAGAGCTACTGCTGAACGCGGAGAAAAAACTGATTTGGATAGTGTAGGTGGAGTAGATGCAGCAAAAGGTCAAGCAGATATTGCCTTCCCACAGGGAAGCTCAGTTATCGAAAATACTGAAATACCTAAAATTCAAGCGCTAGCTGACGTAGTAAAAGCAAAATTTGGTAAAGACCAGACTGTCGATAATTTTGAACTTATTTCAAGTGCCAGCCCCGAGTGGTTTGGTGATGAAACAATGGCCGACTACGAGGGTATGACAACCACAGGCATTGGAGATCCTGGACCAGGATCGGACTTTGCTACTAATAACTTTAAGCTTGCTTATGACAGAGGAGTTTCATTTATGAATAAGCTTAATGAATTATTGAAAGGAATGGGACATCCTGGATTTAACAACTATTCAATTAAGTGGCAAGTTTCTGACCAAGGTCCAGGAAAAGGTAGATATGTTGACTTGCAAATCGAAAGAAACTACCAAAAACCTAAAGTGAAAGCAACAACTACTGTTACTGGAACACAAACTAGTGCCGGAGGCAGCCAAAGCAAAACAGCTACCCTATATGCATATAAGTTTGTAGTAGGTAAAGGAGCAAGTTTATAAGATTAATTTAAATCTCATAACCACAAAAAAAGAGGACGATAATGTCCTCTTTTTTTATGGAGCTAAGTGTAAACCAAACATTCGCAAAGCTGTATAATTAAAAAAACCTATAAAACATGTTAGACAAAATCAAAGCTATCGTAAACTCTTGGTGGTTTGAAATGGCGACTACTGGAGGAGCTGGTGTTGCTCTTTGGATGTATGGTCATAAGATGTATGCGGGATTTGCTCTTGGATGGGCAGCATGCAAGCTGTTTTCATACTTGAGAAGCTAATAAAGAAATTAAACTCTTTAATAGGGGAAAACGGGAGAAATTATTCTCCCGTTTCTTTTTATCTAAATATCGTGATGTGTCCTGTTTTCTGGATCACTTGCACTGAGTTCATCTTCTTACCTTTAACTATGTAGGTATACACTCCGTCTGATACATAGTGATTTCCTCCTCTAACACTTCCATCCCAGTAAGGATATGAATCGAAACTATCTCCATAGTCGTGATATATTTCTTCTCCCCACCTGTTAAAAATCCAGAATTCAACGTCTTCCCAGCAATTAAGATCATATATGATTTGCCAAACTTCGTTTAATCCATCCCCATTAGGGGTAAATGTATTAGGTATGTGAATTGTTGTCCAATCTGGACATTCATCAAAACCAGGATCATCCTCACAAGGTAGCCCGGTTTCACAATCAATATATTCAGTAACTACTATATACTCGGTAATCGTGTCCGTGACGTATATGTAATTGTCTATGATAACATCTATATATGTTGTATCGTATTCAGTTATATAGAGTGTGTCCGTGAGATACTCTGTGATATATAGGGTATCAGTGAGGTACTCAGTCTCAGTAATATAGATTGTATCCGTAACGTATTCAGTGATATAGAGAGTGTCTATAACATACTCTGTTTCTGTTACGTAAAGGGTATCAATAAGAGTGATGTATTCAGGCACAAATTCTATAATAGTATCCGTTACATATTCAGTTACGTACTCTGTAATATATTCATAAACAGTATCTGTTAGGTAAATGTAGTTGTCAACATATTCAATTAAAGTATCTTGCGGTAATTCAATGAATACCGTATCGACAATAGTCTCAGTTATAAAGATCGAATCAATTTGATAAATGTAAGTAATTGTTTCAATCTCAACTGTATCAGGTTCACATACCTCAGGACATTCAGGCCATTCATCTGGAAAATAAACTGTTGTGTTATTGTTACCTGTTACGATTTCATCATTTACGCTATCTACTGACATAACAAAGAAGCCGCCAGGATTTCCGTCGAATTCAAAAAATGGCGTTGTGAATTGCTGGCCTTCTCCCACTGGAATACTATAAGACCCAAAGAGCTCATCACTAAAACATTGATAGAAATCTTCATTCCACATCTCAATACAGTAATTTGTGATTTCTTCATTACCATAGTTCCAAACCGTAAACGTAATACTATATGCAGGAACATTGCCAATACAACCAACCTCAAATTCTATGTTATTTCCTATAACTGCATCAGGTGCTACTGGTGGACATGCAAAATCTGGTGATGCTACTGCAGCTCCAGGATTTTCATCTCTACATAAATACCAAGAGTTATCGCAATCCATGTCCTGATAAGTATCTGGGCACCATGTACCATCAGCCCAACCACCATTACATTGATACCAAGTAGCTCCATAATTTAACTGCCAAACAACAAATTCTATACATTCATCTTCAGATAACCAATAATCTATTAAGTCATCACCACATTCGGCAAGTGGAGATGGATATGTGTCATAATTTCCAGGTGGGGTTAGAGGAACATTTACTACATCGCCTGTTACCAAACCATTTCCCATTATCTCTTCTTGAAAAGTAACAGATGCTGATGGACTATACCACCAGCCTAGGTGATTACTATTAGGATTCTGTCCTAAGTATCCTGGCCAATTAGGGCTACATGGAGGTAAACCAAAAGTTTCATTGAAATCTTCAATGACCTCATTATCCGGATTTATAGGTTCAGGCAAATGATAACCTATTTGTAATTGTGTAACTTTACCGTTTACACCACCTGGTCCATTTGCAGTACAACCCAAAGAGTTGAGTACCTCAATTGTAACCTCATAAGTATTAAGGTTAACGCCTGTTATTGCCACGTCACATTGAGCCCTTATCGTAAAGCCCAACATAAAATAGGCAAATAGCAAAGTAGCTAAATGCTTCATTAATTTATATGATAATTTTGTGTTGTGCTCTGCGTTCAGAGCTAAGAGAATTGATCGCTCCCAATGGGAGCGATCATGTTATATAATATGTTTAGAAATCAAAGTCATCACCTAGACCTAAATCTTCAAGTCCAAGTTCAGTGAATATGTCTTTTGCAACTGATGCTGTTTTACCAGTAACAATATACTGTAGGAATTTGCTGCATGTTCCCATTAAGGAATGCTTAGCAATTACGTCGTCAAGTAGAGCAATCTTATCATAGCTTTGATTAGGATCAGTTTCGTACTTTCCTTCGTTAGCTAGATATTCTAGGAATTTTCTTAATTCTACCTTTAACATTCCTTCGTCAACTGTTCCGTTTGAAATTTCAGCAGATTTTTGGATGATGTCCTTCATAGATTGAGAAAGCTCACTTTGTCTGATCCAACTATCATTTGCGAGCTTAGAAAAATCTTCTGGATCTAAGTTAGAAACCATTTGCTTGAATTCTTCTTTTCTTTTACCAGTTTTCTTTTCAAGACCTTTAGTAACCATTTCAATGTACTTATTCTTAAAGTGATCTAAGAATTTTTCATCGGTCATTAGATGTTCTTTTCTAGCGGATCTTTTAGTAGTTACTCTTTCTTCTTGTTCCATTATGTAAAGAATTGACTCATCTGTTACATCTTCAAGAAGCTGACTAATCGTTCCTCTCCATGCTGCTACTGGTTCTCCAGTTTCTCTGTCAATTGTAATGATTCTCATGTAGAATCCTCTCTTTTGAGAAACATTAGGACGGTCTGGATCATATCCCTTCCAATCTCTGGTTTTACCAGTCTTCTTAGTAATATAATGAACCATCTCTTCTTCTGGATTAACTAATATTAGTCTTAGATCAGTATCAACCTCAGTTGGTAAACCAGTTAGATATGCGTAGATTCTGTCCTTTCCGCTCTTTTGTCCGATTACTTCAACATCATGAGACATTGGTGCGTCTTGAGCTGAGGGCCAATCTCCACCGTATTCTCCATGTAGAGTTCTGAATTTACCACCTCTCATCATACCTGATTGAGTTCTTTCAATCTTTTCTCCAGTTAAGTTGTGTATAAATTGCATTAGGTCTTTAGGAACTCCTATCTTTGATAGCTCACTTGCCATTTCAAAAATTGAAGAGGATCCACTAAAATCTGAAAATCCAATTAGATGTTGTTTTCTGCTCATCTTAAAAAGTCTTTTTATTATTTATCTAGCTCAACGTGAATATTTCGAATCCTGGACGAGATAAATAATAAAAAAGCTGACGAAATGAAATCGTACATTCAAGAAAGTTATGGAACTTGGAACCAAAGAATAAAGTCCTCTAATTTTATATTCGAGGACGGCGCCCAGCCTGAGGCCGATCAACAGGAAGTAAATAGTGGAGTACCTGAAAATCTCAAACAGGATGATAAATTCAAAGTTAGAATAATTCAAGCAGCTGAACGTGGAGAAGATTTTCTAAGTTATGGTGGATCAGTATATAAGGTAGTAAAAGAAGAAAAGGATTTAAAGATCACTAAAGAGGCTCCTAAGCTAAACGAATCTTTTAAAACCTATTTTGCCTGTTTAGGCGGAAAGTTAATGGAGTGTATTCCATCTAACGCTGGAGTATTCTTAAGAGAATCTATAGTATCTAACGATGATGAACCTGCTACATTATCTGATGACTCAACTAGTGACGGAACTGGAGAAGAAATAGAAGCATTTCTAATAAAGAATGTAGACGGAAGTGATAGCGATAGGATCGCAATTGCCTCTAAAACCTTAAAGGGAAAGTCTTTAACTCCGGCTAAAGGAGGAAATGAGTACGCGATACTTAAGTTAGTAATAGATAACAACAATATTCCAGCTAGAAGAAGAGCAGTTGAGATCAAATGTGAAACGGATATACTAGATGTTACTGCTATGTCTCTATACAACGCAATTAAGGGTGGTGGAACTGACGAAAAAGAAATTCTAAACGCTTTAGAAGAATTGAATAACACTGCAGATCCTGGGGGAAATATGCTAGCTCTTCTTTATATGTGGGACGGTAACAAGTTTGGAATTAAAGCACCGGGAGGTGATGCTGAATTACCTATCTTTTCAGGGTGGTCCGGAGCAGTTCTTGGAATTATCGCAGTTGCTGCCAGTAGAGGAACTTTAGCTCCTCTAGTTTTAGCAGGAGCAGCGGCTAATTCAATTAAATTTAACAGAGATACTCCGATATACGATGCTAGCGATGATACTGAATTAAGCAGTAGCCATAGAGGTCTCTTGATGGATATCATGGAAGACATGGAAGATACATTCTATATGTTTGGAGGAGGTAGAGATGATATGAGAAAATGTCAAGAGTTGCTCGGATCTCTTCTTAATGCTATGCCAGAAGATAAGTACTGTTACAGAATGGTAGATTCTGCTACTGGAACTCTTCTATATACTACTGCAGACAGTGACTATTTTGATAGAAACGAAAAGAAAAAATGGATGATGACTCCTAAGGGAGCCAAGGATAAGTATCTGCAGATATTTAGATCTTTGAAAGCAGATCCAGAATGGGAAGCATAATAAAATAAACAAATACTCAAATGAGAATCGAAACTTACAAAAATTGGAAATCAGGAAAATTTGATGATATGTCAGAGAACGTTAGACTTTCTGAAAAGGATGTCGATGGCTTAGGAGGAAAGGTCAAATTTAAATCTGCAGGAGAAAACACATTTGTTATAACGATCAGACGTGGAGAAAAGGTTTTGAACGCGAACGGAGTTCTTAATCCAGGAATGAGTGAGAAGCTTATAAGTTTTCTAGTTAGTAATGGAATATACGATTCTAGTTACTTGCAAAGCAAAGTAATCGTATACCAAGGAGAAGTAAAAGGAAACTGGAGAGTTCAAAAGATAGGCGCAGAGCTATTTGATGTTGATCCAAATTCTGGAGTATCTGGAGGAAGTATGATATCTACAGCAGAGTACGGCAAGGCTACGTCGGCCGCTCAGCTTTCTACTATTACACAGGAAGAGGAGCAAGAAGCGGAGGCAGAAGTAGCTGGAACTGACGCAGTAGTTACTGAGTTATCTGCACTAAAGCCAATTCTAGATGAATTAAGCTCGTCTTTACCTTTGGTAATCGGAGACGGTTATAAATCATCAATCGATAAGAACCCTAAGATAAAGAAATTGCAGGCTGCTCTAAATTTAGGATTCCAAAAAGGTCTTAAGTTAGATGGAGGATACGGCCCTCTTACTAATACTGCAGCTTCTGAAGTTTTAACCGAAATCAAAGGCACTACCGCTAATATATCACAGCTTTCCTTAGAAGATTTAACTGCTATTTTAAGCAAGGCTGAATCTCAGGGAATTACAGTTGATAAGATCGATTCTGCGCTATCTGTTATAACAGGTGGAACCGGTTCAACCTCAGCACCAGTATCAGACGAAGCTCCGATAGATGATGCATCTGGAGGATACAACTTTATCTGGTAAGCTTTACTCGAAGTTCAGGCTTTATGCTTCTTTCAATTTTAAATGAAGCATGGCTAATAAAACTATTAACGGCATCCTCAGTAGGGATGCCGTTAACTATTTTTCCACTAATTTTTCCTCCCTGGTGTTGAATTGTCGGATTTCCAGAAAGATCTACGTCTTCCATTTGAGATAGATCTTTAGTGTAGCTAATGATCATTAAATTTGACACAGAGTTTTCGTGGCTAATGTCAAATCGATCTAGATTCCAACCAGACGTTTCGATCATTTCATTTATCTCTCTCCCAAGAGTTCCGGTGAACCTAATCTTATCTGGCCATTTACCAGTTTCTCTTCCTAGTGAATCTATTCCTCTAGCTAGTGCATCAAAGAATCTTGTTGGAAAAGTATCATCTTTATGTAGAGGTACTCTGAACTGCATTCTTTAATTCTTCCTCTATGATCTTTCTGATTATAGAGTTAATAAATTCAGATCTTGGTCCTTCATAGTTGAATCCGCCGTCTACTCTACAAAAGTATCTAGCTTTATCGTCCATACATCTAAGCTTATATCTTTTCGGTCCATATGATATTACTGAAAATAAGTGAGCGAATAGCTCCTTATCATAATATCTTGGGCTAGCTTCCGCGTATTTTGATAGAACATTATAGATTCGATCAGCAGATGAACCTGGCAATCTTTCCATGATAAAATAAAAGGTAAATAATGATTACTTAACGATCCCCATGATTGGAGATTCTGAAACACTGATGACTGTAAATTCTGCCATAGTATCCTTAAACATCTCGTTTAATTTAGCTTCGGCGTCTGAAATAGTTTGCGCCTCAACCAAATACTGTTCTTTGGTTTTCTTAACTCGACCGTTGTTATCGTCGATCGTCTCAAATTGAATTTTGCCTAGGTAATATCTCATATTGTATGTTTAATAGATTATACAAGATAAGATGTGTAAGGTTTTACCTGCTTAAGCTCTTTGCTGCATTTTCTATCTCAATGATTTTTTGTAGAGAATCAGCTACGTCTTTATCGTCGCGGATTGATTTAAATACTGGATGTAGAGTTGAATAATTTCCTTCACTATCATGAGAAAGGCCACAACATTTCATAGTAATAATTGAGCCCATTAATTTATCTTGATTCTGAGTGATCCAGGACATCGTGGATTCATCAATTCCACCTGGACGTGTTACTACTTTACCACAACTAGATGTCACTGTGAGTGAAGATATTACATCCTGGTTCTTAGTTCCAGGTGTTCCATAATTAAAACCAATGATCTCCATTTCCAGATCTATTTCCAGTTTCATCTTGATCTGCCACTTGGGCTTTCCGTCTTTCCAAGGAGCTTTTACTGACTTCAAAATAGTTCCCTCAAGTCCTCTATTTAGGACCTCAACAAAATGTTCCATTGCTTCCTGATAAGAGGCAACTGGCTTAGTTTCGACTAAGCTAATCATCTTGCATTTAAGTTCATCGATGCTTGTAGAGAGGTCATTGAATCGATCCTGGTAAACCTTATCAGATCTGCCGTTGAAGTATTCTTCAATTTCAATTCGATCCCATAGAGTGAATCTGATGAGCCCTAGAGCCTCTTCATATGACATTCCATGTCTATCTTGAATTTGTTTGATATCCTTAGAATAATCTTCATCTTCCTGAATCTTTTTACTGATGCTGATGATAGAATTGATAATACCGTTGCTCGTATTTCGATCTACTCCATCTATTGTCAATTCCCCGTTAAGAACACAGTCATCCCAATTAGAGAGCTCATCTAGGATAGTTGCTCCGATAATCACTGTAGGTTCTCCTGATCGGCTTTCAAGGAATGCTTGACCTTCTTGAATAATCGCATTACAATATCTTCCATCCATCTTAACTTGACTCCAAGCTTGACCTTCGCTTAAGATTTCCTTGGCTCTCTTTTCACTAAATGATTGAGCCCCTTGATAAGGAGTAGTTTCGATCAGGTTAGGAAATATCTTATTGATATTTGTTCTTGCCATTCCTATCTTTGCGTCTTTTTCGATGATGCGCTCAATTACGTGAGCATCTTCTGAACTAACCGACGATAAAATATAAGATAGATAATCAATCGCTTCGTTACCAGTTACCTCTCGATTTGATATGTCCTCAAGTTTTTCTAAAGCCCATGAAATAGGCAGATTAGAACCTGAAGTAGAATAATTGGGAATCTGTTTGATGTGATATTTAACCCGATTTGAATAAGTATTATACAGGACCTTACTTAAATTTTCAAGATCTGAGTGAAGTTTTAGAACCTCCATCTTTTTATTAGTTCCAGATTCAGCTCTTATGTTATCAAATACTTTCTTAATTGACATATCCTAGTATATTACGATTACTATAAATATACTAAATTATTGAGTATAATTAAAAGCTTAAAGTACAGTCTCGGTCAATGTTATTCTCACACCAGCCTCCAGGTACTTCAACCGCAAATCTAGCTGGTTTTTTACATTTATATTTAGGAAGATCCTGATCTTTTAGGTCTCGACATGGCTCCATAGTCATGTATTCAATCAGATTCATATTAGAATCAAAAAACATTATGTCCAATGGATAGTCTACTCCCTTCATCCAGAACTCAAGTGGAGTCTCATCCTCATATACGAATAACATTCCTTCTCCAGACTTGGGCTCAGGAAGATCTCTATATCCCCGGGTTATTGAATCTTGTGTGCTAGAAACCTTTAAAGAAAGTGGAATGCCAGATACCTCGGCTTGGATTCTTTTTCCATCGATTGCATTTTGTCTACAATAGCTTTCGAAAAGAGGGATTTGAATATCTGATCGATGTTGCATTATTTCTTCATATTTTTATCGTATCTATATACAGTCCAAAATAGGGAATCTAGATTTACTCCGAATGGAGCCAGATCTAGATATGGCTCGAGATTCTTAATAGTGAATAGGTTTGAGTCTGAAAATCCTGCTATCCTTGAGTCCGATCCTTTTTTAAGTATTCGAATAACTTCATGATCCTTCGATATACCAGCAAATGTTCCACTCATCGCCTCTTCCATTCCAAGATCTTTAAACATATTCAAAGTAGACTCGAATTCTTCGAAGCTCTGCCCACTTAGAGGAATTTTAAAATATGAATTAAAGTACATCTGTTCACTTGGGTCCCAGAATTTCGTTTTAGCTATTGCATAACTTGTTAGATTTGAATCCTGCGGAATATTAAAATGATCAGCTTGATTATTTAGGATTTCTATCTGTTTCTCTACTTCATAATCAAGTCTGGTTATTCCTCGATCAAGTATCTCGCGCTCAATTTGCTCAGCTTTTTGTTGAGCTTCAAGTTCTCTCTTTTCTCTGGCTTCCTCGGCCTGTTTGGCTCTTCTCGCCTGTTCTTCTCTTATTTTATCTAGTGATTCCCATTCTATGTCTTCAGTATTAATTTCAAAATGATGCCCATGCTCATCGGTGCTGGCTCCCATTGAATACTGATATTTACCATCATCTCCAGATATCGATACTTCCTTTACATAAGGAGGATCAACCCATTCAGACCATTGACCATCTTCTTCAAATTCAACAGTTACTTCTTTTCCATCTGGATTAATCAATTGAACTCGTGACCCATCAATTGATAGTATCTTTACGTTATTGGATACTTCAAATATTTTCTTGATATATTTCATTAAAAAGATTATTATCGTAACCAGGGTTATGATCTTACTCTAGTTTAGATTATTTATCTAAAAAAGAAAGGGATAGATGCTTGGCATCTATCCCTCGGTTCAAGGTATATACAGGGCAGAATTTTAAACTTCTTCTTCTTCGCCTTCTAGGTCTTCTTCACCTTCTAGGTCTTCGTCTTCTTCACCTTCAGCGTCTTCGTCTTCTTCTTCGTCTCCGCCTTCAAGTGCTTCAACTCTGGCTGTTAGTTCTTCAACCATAGCTTTGAGGTCTTCTAGAGTAACCTCTTCCTCTTCCATGCCTTCATCTTCCATGTCCTCGTCTTCGAGTCCTTCTAGTTCAGCGGCCATGTCCTCGTCTTCAGGGTTAGCACCGTAAAGACCAGCTTCGTATTTTTCCATTTCTTCAGACTCATTTAGTTTAGTCTTCATGAATCCTGCAAAGTTTTTAACCTTCATGTTTAAATCAATTTTTTATTATTTATCAGCAAAATCTAACAAAAAATCAAAAATTAGTTAATCGTTCGATTTTAAGGATTGGCTTAATTCCTCAATCTCAGAGTCCAATTTATTAATTTCTGAGATCGCAGGTCTTAGAACCATGGAAGCTGTAAATAGTTTTTGCGCCGAATCTGCTCCGACCCCTTCTCTATTATTTAAGAAGTAACTAATTGATTCTAATGTAGCTGAAGTTAATTGAACCTGATTCTTATCTTCCTTTGCTCCTCCCTTTAAAGATTCGCAGATTTGAGATATTTCAAGTTTAGATATAATTAACAAATAAGCCTGTTGAGGTCCTTTATATGGAGCCTTATCTAACGTATTTCTAAAGTACACAGCATCAGAATAGGACATTTCTAGTTTAAACATGCCCATTCTTCTAGCCTGCATCTCCTTTAGTTTTTCCTCAGGTGTAAGCTCCTTGGTTTCTTCAGTAGATTCCTCAACGTTATCCACCTGTTCGGAAAGTTGCTCATTAACTTCTGCTACTTCCTCTGCGATCTGATTTTCAGTGCTTGTATTTGCCATTCTTTTAAGTTTAGTATATTATACTTGAAACTTAGTTAAGGTTTTAAAATTATAGTAGGGGTTTATGCCAGAATGTCTCTTTCCCATTTAAGGGCTATAGTGTTGTGTGCTCCATTATTTAGGTGGACCATATCAGGTTCAAAGTTAGACTTATATGATAGATTTCCATTAACATATATTCTATTATCCGCCTTATGTTCTCCGGTTTCAACAAATTTAGCAATTAGATCGTTTGAAGGATATTTAGAAGGATCCTCAACGTTTTTCTTACTAGGATTAGATATAGCAACTACACGTGCGCCTGATTCTTTAGATATACGATACATATATGCTAAATTCTGCATAGGAACAGCTGGTGTATCTCTCCAAGCATCGTTTCCTCCAGCCATGATGGAAATAACATCATACTTTTCGCCAGAATCAAGTTCCTTCTTTAGAGTCGTTGCTAAAACATAAGTATTAGCCCCAGTTTTTGCTAATATCTTCCCGTCAACTCTTCCAGACTTTAGTAGTTTATTTGCGTAACTATTCGATCCTGCAGTTTGAGAATCTCCGACAAATAAAACTTTAAGCTTTTTCTCAGGTTGGGAAACATCGCCTCCCATTGCGGATAAGACTAAATTTCCATATGAGGTTCTCTTATTAATAGTCTCTTGTTGTTGAGATTGACTCCCTCTTATTATACTAGCTGGTTTTTCAAATTCTCTGACAAAGAATTCAGCAGAATCTCTAACAGTTTTCTTAGACTTCAAATTGTTTAATTTACTAGATCTACTAGATATCCAATTAACTAAATAGGAATAGTTCACATCGTCAGTTGCAGGATACTTAGTTATATCTAATCCTTTAGATTTTGCATGAGAAATAAAGCTATCCTTTAGATTTTGAGATGTATATTGTGCCCATGCATATCCACCTCTTCCAGATTGAGTTATCGTACCTCTCTTAATTCCAGATCCTTGAATTCTATCTGGAATCAATCTGCTTTCTGCCCATAAGTTACCTACTACGCCTGCTGCCTGTTCTTTGGTTATACCAAGATCACCGGTTAGTTTAGATGCTATAATTGCTCCCTTTTTAGCAATTTCAGCCTGATCACTAGAGCTTCCTAAATCTGGTATACCAGTGCTAGACGACGAGGTAGATCCTCCTTGAGAGGGCGAACCTGATCCTGATATTATAGCTCCACTCGTTCTGTTAAATATCCTGTAGATCGATCTAGCAACCTGATTTTCAGAGCCTTCAGTTGCATTAATTTCCTTTCCGTTGTAATTTAAAGTTATATTAGATCCAGTTCTTGTTGCTGTTCCTAATTCACTTCCAGATCTACTTTTAATAACTATGTTATTAGCATCCTTAAAGCTTGCAATTACAACTTTTTTATTCTCGTTATCAAAGATCTTAAACTTATTGTTCTTAGGAATAGAGAATTTAGAGCCCCCAGTTGAGGTCGAAGTGTTAACAACCTCACCAGATGACATTAATAGATCTTTAGTGTTCCCATCAAGTTCTCCGGTTTCTGCTAAACCATTGTCCTTTTGAAATCTTTTAAGTGCTCCTTGTGTTTCTTTATAAAACTTTCCATCTACACCATATTTAGGAAGATCATATCCCGAGGATATAAGAGCTCTTTGTAAATCTACTACTGCCTTGCCCTTAGATCCATATTTAATGTTTAATACATCTCTAGTATCTTGACTATCGTCTGATCTAGAGATAGTTTGAGAGTTATCATCAAGTAGCTGATCTTTGTATTGATTAAGGAAATTTTGAGGAATCTTACTGTGCCCCATTTTAACGTACTCAGATTTACCCGACTGCTCTAGTTCCTGCAGAGCGGCATAAGTGTTTTTATAACTCACCCAGTTCGAGGAATTGGACATAATTTTAACCTTATCTGGTATTGAATCAATGTTGTTCCAGTCGGTTTGTCGAGTTGAGGGATCTATTAGGCCTATAAATGTAATGGATGAATCATTTATGTGAGGCCATACCTTTCTAGCCCCTGCTGAGAATCCAATTAGCTTGGTAATATTAGCTCCAGGATTTTCAGCCTTAACTTGACTTAAATCTTTAGTATATTCCTCAAATATTACGCTTGATCCAGGTTCTCCGATAGCTTCTGTCCATTGCTGTTTCATCCAGTCCGCAGTGGCATAACTTAATCCTCCAAAAACTACAGTTGTTCCGCCTCTACTAAGTCTTCTTTCTTGGCTTTCTCCTCTTGAGGTTTCAGGACCTCCCCATTTTTCTCTAAATGGCCCAATATATCTAAATATTGCGGTTTTAGCTGGGTTTCTAGCCTCAACAGATCTCCAACCTGATACGCTATAGTTTTGTTCAATTTGACCCTTTCTATCTCCGTTAAATCCTCCTGATGAATTAGATATAACCTTTCCTCCGTCAACCACAACTCCAACGTGACCTGGTCTGCTTCCTCTAGCTGTTAATATGATATCACCAGGCCTATAATCGCTCTTCCAATTGTCTATTCTCTTCCAATCATCTGACGAGTTAAGAGCATTCCACATGCCGCTGGTAGATAGCTCCAACTTTTTTCCAGGCACTATAGTGTATCCAGTTGCTCTATAGAATATGATGGATACTGCGGCTGCGCATCCTAGATTTCCATTCTGAGTATATTTGATTGCTCTAGTCGGAACATTTACATTCGCATATGCTGAATCTCTGATGCTCCCTATTGGACCTGACTCAGGTAATTCTAGACCAGATACTGATCTACCCTCGGACTTATCATTAATTCCGACAGTCTTGCCAAAGTCGTCGATTTCGACTTCTCCTGCTGATGACATTACTTCATATATCTTATTATCTGGTTTCATCTGACATGATTATTTATCTTAATCTATCTAATATAATTAGTTGAGATCTATGCATTTTTGGATAAGCACTCTTAATGGGTACAAAGCCGGCCCAATCTATTTCCTCTAGCTGAAGCTGATTCTTAGGTATCTTAGTACCTTCGATTCCTACTTCCGAAGGATCTTCTATTTTCATCACAAAATATACTAGCTGCCATTTCAATTTTCCAGACTGATTATAATTATTAGCAACATAAGGTTCTGGATCAAGCTTACTTGAATCTATCCTAATTCCAGTTTCTTCATATAACTCTCTAATAGCGGCACTCATAGGATCTTCTCCTGGCTCGATTCCTCCCTTAGGTATACCATATGAGTTCTTTTTCCAACTAGCATTAGTTGGATGAACTAATAACACTGAATCTTGCCAAACAATCGCAACTCCAGCCGCGTTCTTGTTTGCTGAGTAATCTATATCCTCCCAAGATTCATTGATGAAATCGTTAAAATTCATTATTCCCATCCTCTAGAGCTTTTATATTTTGCCTTTTTCATTTGTTCCCTTCGCTTTTGAGATTTTTTCTTGTATTCCCTTCTAGATTTTACTTCATCTAACAATTTAGTTGAATTAACCTTTCTTCGATATTCCTTTAAGGCATATTCTATTCTCTTTATATTCGATATAATTATCATTGTCTCTTTAATTTAGAGTAATCCAAAGCATGTTTGGATTTAATTAATTTTAGGTCTAATTCCATTCTTTTTTTATAGGGATCAACGCTTTTCTCAAATATGTGATCTTTAACAAAGTTAGGGAGTCTGCATTCGTAGAAGTCTTCGTAAATCTTCTCATATATAATAGACTCCTGTAAAGGGTTTAAATTCATATCGGTATTAATAGATCTAATAAGAAGATCTCCTTTTACTGATTCTATTATCTCGATATTACATATATCTAATCCAAATTTTTCATTTACATTCTTGCAAATTTCCTTGGATTCCTTGATATAATCAAAATGGTTGAGATCGACATCTGCTTCAAACTTGTTTATTCTTTCTACAATGCTAATCGGTTCTCCTTTGAAAGATAATAGTTTAAATCGGGTCTTAGGAACCGGATTTTCAACGAATTTAGAATAATTTACTCCTGAATTTCTAAGCTTGCCTATAGTTTTATAGTCGCCAGTAGTATGATCGTTACTAGCAATTACTGGAAATCTGAATCCTTTCTTAAGATCTCTTATATTCCTAACAATCCTTGGAGAATATTTAGAATCCTTGAGTCCTTCCAGCATTTGATACTTATCTGGAGAATTCACAGAGTTGTACACAATTGAACTATTTTCGTTGATCGCTTGGATACTAACATTAAATCCTGAATCTAGAATTATCGGGAAGTCATATTGATTCTCTATAAGCGAGCTCTGTTCAGATATTATGGAATAGTATGGGTGATCTTTCTTGCTAAAAGTAGCAATTCCAACCTGTCCTAAATACGATGATAGATCCTTAGAGTTATGCTTCTCAAATTCAGTAAAGCTCTTTATATTCACTTGAATTTTCAACCTTTTTATTATTTATCGTCGAATAAATAAAATAAAATGACTAAGATGGGAAACTCATATAGTACATGGAATTCTATGAATGAGGCCTTTGGTGCAAAAGCTAGAGGAAAACAAGTAATCAAAGACCCTCAATCAGGTAAAAGACAAAAAATCGCATTCAAGGTTCAAAACGACAATAAGATCTTAATTAGATTAGTTAAGATGTTAAGTATTGTTGATGCTGCTGGAAATATTACAGCACAAGGAGCTAGCATTCTAACCGAGTTTATGAATAGCCAACTTGCTATATTAAACTCTATCCCAGGTGCAACTAAATCAATTAATGACGAGTGGTTTAAGAATCACTTTTTCATATATACTGTTTTAAAAGACACACAAACTAGGGAAGACGAGGGACCTGCAAAGAACGGAAGGGAAAAGATACAGCTAACTATTGTTAACCGAGCTGATTTTCCTAATATTCCAGCAGGCGCTAAATTCGTAAATACTAACGTTGCGGCCAGTGGAGCAGAATCTTCACCTATTATACAAGATGTAGTTCAAGATAACCAGCAAACGGTTGCAGTTGATGACACCGATGAGGGTGCAAACATTTTACAGGACGATCTTTCAACTGGAGACGCTGAAGGAACTGAAGAAACTCAAACTTTAGTAGGTAAGAAGTTTAGATATACCATGAGAACTAATCAGAAGCTATATCTAATGGAGTTCACGGAAGATGGTGCAATAGATGCAAGAGCAATAGAAGACAACAAACCAAACGGAGTAGTATCTTGGCAGGATCCAAAAGTTATGTGGATTACTGATGAAGATGAAGGATCTGCCGGATGGGTTGAAGGATGGAGTGAAGCAGCGATGCCTCTATATTCTGATCAGGAAATAATGAACAGAATTGATAAGGATTTCTTTACTAAGATCTTCAAAGATTCTGAATTTAGAGACAGAATAATTAAGGAATATGAAGATGAGTGGGGAGATTCAGAGCTCACTGCCGAAAACATTAGAAAAATGTTGTATTACACCAGTGGAGAAAGAATATTCCCTGAAGCAAGTTCACCTGAACCAGCAGATCTTGGAGACGGAGCAGTTTCAGATCTTGGACCAACGGCAGTTGATATATACCAACAAAGAACATTCTAAAAAAAGAAAACAGATATGATCTATAATTTAAATAACATTTATAAGAATTACGGAACTAGCATCGTTGAACAGAGCGCAGTTCTTTCGGCTGACGCTGATCCTAGATTAAAACAATATCTGGAGGACGATGGTCTAGTTGAGTATTTAACCACAGTATTTCCAACCCTAGAGCAGGGAGAAGACTATGAGATAAATCTAGAAAATGCCACTTATGGAATTCAGGCTAAGGATAGGCTATACGTTAGACTTGAGCCCGGAGATGCTAGAGATCCTAAGTACACAATGTGGATTGTTAACGATGAGGTATTGTTCGGAGGTATTGATTTCGATACTGCTGCAACTTTATTGTATCAAGCGGGCAATGAGGGAGGAGTTATTGGTTACGTTGGAAATTACCTAGGATCCTTGATCGGAATCGGAGATCCAGGCGATGCTGGAACTGACGAGGAAACAGTAGTTGCTGTTGCAGGAGCTATGGCAGCAATTGCAGCAGAAAGAAATGCTGATCCTAAGTTATACTACGATAAATTAGCCTCGGCCTTTAATCGTAAATATGGAAACATGGTTGATTTCCTAGAAACTGAATTTTCTGGAAGAGCTGAAACAGCTGCTCTTGCAACATTTAGACAACCAGTATCATCATCAGTAACTAGAGGTCTTAATCTTCCTACAATATTAGCTGATGTTGTTTTAACAGTGGCAACGTTCGGAGGAGGAACAGCACTTAGAGGAGCTCTTAAGGGAGCAAGTGTAGCAGCTAAATCTACTAGAGTAGGAGCAGGAGTTGTTAAAGCAGGTAGCAAAGTACTCAAAGGAACTTCTGGAGTTCTTTCTAGAATTCCAGGATGGAGCAAACTTGCAGGTTCAACTAGAGCTACATATTTAGGTAAAGCAATCCAAAAAGGAGAAAATATTCAATATGTAACCAGAACTGGAAAGAATGCTGGTAAAGTTTCTACAGTTAAAGTACTTGATATTGCTGAGGATGGAGTTCAGATGCAAGGAGCATCTAATCAAATATTTAAAGCAAGTCACGCTGATTTCTTAATTAGCGTAGATCCAGGTTTAGCTAACAAGATATTAAATGCTGCTAAAATTAACGCAACAACAGCTGGAGTAGCTTTAGCAACTAAGAAAACAGCAGACGCTGTTAGTTCTGGGGCAGTAGATCAAGGTGCAGAAGGACCAGGATGGGTTGGAACCTCAGCCGAAGTAATGGGATGGTATGATACTCTTGCAGCAGATCCAAACGCCTTTATGGGAAGTCTAGAAGGTCAAAGTGCAGAAGGTTTAGCCGAAATGATCTTAAACTTGAAGAAAGGTACTGGAATCTGGGGAAATACTACTGATCAAGAAGAATTAGCTCTTGCACTAATTGTAACAGCGCTAACTCCTAAAGGAGCTAAGGATGTTGCTCAAGCATATTCCAAAATAGATCCTCAAATGAGTGTTTACGCAGTAATTGATGACGAACTTGGAGGAGATCTTGGAATGTTTGCTAAAGCATACTGGTCAGCTTGTACTGGAGAAGGAGCATATGTTGGTCCAGTTCAGAATATCTTAGGTAAGATTAAAGCATAATCGAATCTTCGATTAAATTTAAATCTAGAACTATGGAAGATTCTCATAAATCTAGAATTAATCAATTAAATTCTGAGAAGAATAGGATTGAAGAGGAAATTAATCAAATTCAGTCTGATTGCTCTCATCCTAATAAGATTCTAAAGCAGAAAAAGCAGGAAATAAAGTGGGAATGCTCCGATTGTGGAGCATTTCTTGCTTATCCAAGTAAGCAAGAACTCGAAGAATATCTTAAGAAATAAATTGAGAGTATGGGGTAATGTATCTCATACTTGAAGAGTCTGACTCAAACGGCTTAAACATATTGTTCATAGCATCTAGTTGTTTGGTATCTCCCTGATATAAGTCCTGATAGAACTTATTTACCTCAGCAGGTACTTTATCTTTTTCTCCACGTGCGTAATATCCTACTACACCGATATTTGGTAAATTGAATAGATCCGCTTGAGTCTGCTGATATTCTCTTAAAACGTCCCGAGCCTCATTGTCTTCAGAATCTAAGTAAGGAACATCATAAACCGCATCTGGATTTTCCTCAAGTGCTTTATCTATTCTGCCTTGAATCATATCATGAATTGCGGCATTTCCCCAAGCTTCATATTCGCTATCGGTTAGGTAAGATTTTGCGTCTGTGATCCACTTATATACTTCTTTTCCGATGAATAGCGGAACTTTTTTACCGAATTGAATTGATGCAAGTACCCTATTTCCAGCCTTTATCCAGCCCGGCTTGCCATATGCCCTGCTCGAGAATTTAAGACCATCAGATAAGGATTTATAAAAGTCAAGGGAATTCATCTCAGTCTTCCTCAAAAGCTTTTGAAGCTCTTTACCTGCTCCTTTACCGTATCTTTGAACCATAAAATCAGTTCCCTTTAAGAACTGCGCTGGAATCTGGAAAGATTTACCTTTAGCTGAAGTTACAACTAAGTCTCCTCCTTTCACAACTATCTCGCTTCCTTCTTTTCCGGCCGCCTTAAAGAATTTATTCATGTTGATTAAATCAGCCTTCTTCAATATTTGTGGTATATCATCAGCAAACTTAGTCATTTTAGATGAGAATGAAGCAATCGTATTTGCTACTCCTTCAAAGAACGCCTTTAGCGGTTTTCCAATAAATGGAATCCATCCTACTAATTTAGCTAGGAAACCACTAAAAAACTTGCCAATGAAACCTGATAGTCCGCTCATAGCTTTTTTTCCAGTTTTAGAAATGTATTCTAATGCTTTAGCTGACTCTGGGGCCGCTGCTGCAATTACCTGCGCAGCTTCATCAGATACTTTAGCACCTGCTTTTCCAGCTCCTCCTAGATATAATTCGCCGGCTTTCATAAAAGGCTTAGCAGATTTGCTAGTTTGTAAGAATCCTTTTAGAACATTTCCTCCAAGAGGAATCATAGCAGCTATGAATGATATTCCAGCTAGAACGTACTTTCCTCTATATAGATATATCAATCCGTTTATAACGTCTGCTATTAGACCTACTGGTCCAAAGAAATCACCGACTAAACCTACTATATCTAATATAAATTGAAAGATTCCGATTGGGCTTCCACCTTCAGTTAGACCGTTCCATAAGCTCTTTAAAAGGCTCCATATTCCACCTTCTGAATTAGTTAAATCGCTTGGTATATCATCTGGACTCTCGATGTTTTGCATAACATCATTAAAATCGTCTCCCATACTCCCAGCTATATCAGCTGAAGATGTTGGCATATTCAATGTAGCTTGCTCAAAGATAGGATCACTAGTTCTAGATTCTCTAAAGCTTTTTGACATTCTTTCAAATGCATCTTTAATAGTATCCATTTGATCCTTTGATAGAAAAGAAGAAGCGCTTTCAATTAGTGAATTTGCTCCATTTGAAATCGATCTATTATATCTAGATAGAGACTTTTTAGATTCATCAAATATCATGTTCAAATGAAGTTGAAATTGTAGATCCTCTGGGATCATAGACTCAACTTTATTCAAGAATTCTGCTTCCTCTTTGAAGGATTCTGGGCTTAAAACTTTATTGATAACATGTTCAAGACCTGATATGCTTTCGTTTATGTATAATCCTAATCTATCGTGATTAGGCATTTCTAAATATGGAGAAACGTGCTTCATCTATGCTTAATTCGCCTTTTTATTATTTATCTAAAAAAAGGAGGACTATTTGTCCTCCTTTAATTGTTATCGATATTTGTCAGGCGGATCACATTTTAAAGATTCTTCTGAGTTCTGCCTTTTGGCGATCAATCAGTTCAGGGGACCACGCATCTACTAATTTCTTAATATCTGCTTGATCTTCAACATAGAGTAACTCCTGTAATACTGGATCCTGTATGAGACTCTTTTGGGGGTCATATTCAATTTGAATTGCAGCTAAGCAATTAGAAGCAAGAGTTTCGTAGAATCTATACGTTGCTACATTATCTAGATGTTCCTCATCTCCTGTAATTAGAGAGACTTTTACTTTATCTAGCTCCTTCATTAAATCAGAATGCTTCAACTTTTTCATGAAGGTTGCTGGAACTTTGTCTGATTTATATCCTATGAGAAGGTTATTAGTATCCTTTGGAAAATACTTGCGTACTTGATTTTCTCTAAATGCTCCTCTCCGGTCTCCATAATAAACAAGATCCCATGACTTCTCAATATCACTGCTTGTGGGTGACGTGAGATCAATAGAGTCACTCTGAGTGAATCGATGCTTGAATATATAAGTGAACCAATCAACCTGTTTCCAGTTCTTAGGTTGCCATCCTAGAAACTTAGAGACGTCTTTTCCTGAGAATAAGTAGGTTGCTTCTTCGATTATCTTATCCCAAGCTTCTACTGAGTCTCCGCATAGATTAAATCTATCATTAATTACCTTTGCATAATTAATAGGCGGAATTCTAGGATCGTTTACCAACATGTATATTTTTCCAGTAAAGTTAGCAAGATCATTGCATATTTTCTCACAATGTTCTCCCATTACTCCTCCAAAGAAGTTGGCAGTACTTAACTGAATTATAACTGCTCCATATTCTGAGAAATCGGTGTCATTGTAATCGATATAGAAATCTAGGTCTTTAACGTTCCTGTTCTTGTATCCTACTACGTCAACTTCTGCTCCTTTTTCTTCCATCATCTTTTTAAAGAACATTGCTTCTAGTCCTCGATGATTCTTATCATTGTAAGTTAAATTTGCGAATACTGATGTTATTGCTACTTTTTTACTCATTTTTTTATCCATTTATGTTCACTATTTAATTGGAATGATCCTATACATTCTCGGTTCCATTCAGTTGGAGATATTAAAGAAAGAAATACGTTCCCGTCATCGCCGGTATATAGATGATATGTCTCTCCTATCACGGGCTCAAAGTTGAACTTAGATGAATATACAAGTTCATTCCACCTGTATTCTTCAATCATGAGCTTAAACTCTTCCTTTAATTCCTCAAACTTAGATTTTAATTGATGGTTAACCTTGTTGATTCCTCTTGCTTTCCATGAATCTACATCTTCATGTTTTATAGCTGGAGCCCCTACATTTGTAGCATAAGGAAGAACTGAAGAATAGAATCCTCTTTCCTCATCGTACACTACTTGATCTGGATATTTTTTATCCTTTTTCTTGCTCACTTTTCTCGTTTTCGTAATTCTCTAATCCTTGAAGATATGCGATTGCGTCTAATAAATTATCTTGCTTATGATTATAGCTCTGTCTAGAAAGTTTTAGAGCAACCATTGCTAGGTACATATGTCTACCCTCTATTTTAATACCAGTTGAAGCGGTAAAGATGGCCGCAGCTCTATCCATTCCTTCTGAGAATGGACCATACATTCGGTCTTTTTCTTCTCCTCTTTCGTTAATTATTTTGTGGGCGCGCTCGCAAATTGATAATTCTTCGTGATCTGACATTATAATCTTTTACTTGTATTATACCTGTTAATTATACTAAAGTTTACCTATAAACTAAAAAAGGTAAGCTTTCGCTTACCTTTTTATTAGTTCAGTAGTTGATTTTAGCAATTTTCGTCGCACTCTTTCTTTTGTTCCTTAGTGCAATCTTTATAATCGCATTTGAAATGCTTCTGGCAATATTTGTTCTTCTTATCCTCTAAAGCGTCTTTCATTGATTCTTTCTTGTCTCCGTCTCCGTCAACATCAGGATAGTCAGGTCTTGCTTTCTCGCTTAGATCAAGCTTGATATATTCCTCTTTTAGCATTGAGATCGAATCGTTGATTGAATTCTTAAGTTCGTCTAATTTAGCAATATTAGAAGGATCAATATCCTTGGATTCTGATGTTTGACTTAATTTAGCAACTGATTCTTCTAGTTTCTTAATGTTCTCAATTATTTCAGCTTTTCTAGATTCAACTGCTTTAATTTTAGCAGCTGCTTCATTAATCTTTGTTCCAAAGATTGGGCTAATGTCGTAATTGAATTTACTGATAAAGTGCTCGTACATCTTATACTCGTTAGCTGTAGTCCAATTTCTTTCTGCTTCATTTAGTATATCACATAGGAAATAGTTAGGTCCTAGGTTAAATACAAACGATTCAGATAAAGTTCTGTCATTTCTTACGTTCTTAATGAATTCTAGATTTAAGATCATGCTCGTATTTTCTAGAACAGTCTTTATGTTGTTCTTAGTTTTTTCGTCAACCATTATTAAAGCTTCTGATAGATTAACCTCTTTTGCGTTGTCTACCTTACTGCCGTTGATGTAAAGATCTAGATCTCTATTCTCGTTGACTGAAAGTCCGATATTGAATTTACTAACTGCGTTAGATTCAACTCCTGCAAAGTTATCGGCTGTTTTAAATCCAAGCTTTGCATAAGATTCACATACATTATAGAAGCTAGTATGCTTTTTCTTTACCCATTCAGGATCTATTGTTGAGATGCTGAATCCGTTTGACTTTGCATTAACTTCTACTTCAGATCCATTTAATTTTTCAGATTCTGTTAATCTAATGAATCTGCCGTCGATGTAAGTCATAACTGACTTTTTAGCACTCTTGATTGCTGGGCAAATAACGTTTCTAACGCTAGTATCACTATTTCCTGCTCCCATAGTAAATGTTCCTGCTGATCTAGATTCTACTACTTTAAGCGAGTTAACTAGAGAGCTCACAATCGGAAGGTTAGTTGATCCATATTTCAAGTTGATTATATCAGACGTGAATGACTCGCTGACTAACATTTCTTCTAGTCCTTCCTTGATACCTGAATATAGCTTAGCATTCATTCCTCCCATTTGATTGATTGCAAATAGAACTTCAAATTTAGCTGCATTCTTCTCCATAATAGCTTCGATCGATGATACTGCTCTCTTTACTGACTCTTCAATTAGATGAGATCTAAAATCATTGATGAACGCAGGATAAAGGGTAAACTCAGAGCTAGTTGATTTTAAGTTAGCTTCGTATCTATTAACCTTATCTGCAATGATAGGATTAGAGTAAGCAGTAGATTCTTTGATTGCGACGATCTTTCCTGATAAATTACCTATTTTAGCTAATTTAGATAGTCTGGATTCGCTGGTATCTTCAATCTTTTCAAACTGAGATATGATGTTATCAAGATCTGCTGAGTTTATCTGCTCATTTATAGCAGATATGCTTCTCTTTAACTCGCTATAGATTACATCCGAGCTTTCACTATTAGCGATCGATTTATTAGCTGATTCAACAACCAGCTTAACTAATCCGTTATCTTTAATATTTTGGTTATTCTGTAGCTCCGACAGAACATTATTTACGAAATCATTCATTTTCGTTAAGTTTATTTTATTTTATTTATCTCTCGAAATCGCTGTTAATCTATGTTTCTGTTAAGGTTATTCTTGATATTTGTGCTTTTGGCAATCTGCTTCGTCGAAACCTTGACATTAGATTTGCTGGCGTTCTTTCCAGAATTAGAAATATCAGTCCTAATTTTTTTAGGGTTAGGCATACCAATCTTATTTACTACCCCGGCTTTAGCCACCTTCTTAACTGGGCTCTTGATTGATCGATCAATTTGATTTCTAAGTTTGCTATTCTTTACTTCAAGAGTGTTTATCTGAGCCTCAAGTTCAGATATTCTATCCAACGCCGCAGTAAGTTCATTTACCTCGGCTTTTGCTTCAGCAATTGCAGCTTCTATCTCAGGTATTTCTTTAGATGTTCTCCACTCTGCACTATACATTAGAGTTTCAGTCGAGTCCTGAGCAATTGAAGTAATATGAACAACCTTAGAATTAGACTTAACTATTTTAGAACTATCTTCCTTGGATATTCTAAATAGTAGCTCTCCGCTTGATAAATTCTCAAGTGATTGACTATTAGCATTGTCTACTGATATCTTTCCATTATCAGTCTCGAATACCATTCTATATTTGGCAGCATTTACATTCAAATCTAGAGGAATATTCTTACCATTAACGACATTGTACATTTTAAGCTTAATTGCATTATCAAATGGACCCATTACAAACCTTAGTTTTCCGGGGCCGAATATCACCTCCTCGCTTGTGTCGTTATTCTTAACAATTCCACTATTATTGGATACTGAAATGTTATTATTGCTAAAAAAGACAGGTACATATTCAACTTGAGTAACTGTAGTAGTAGTAGTTGCTGTTGTAGTTTCAGCAGGTGTGTTTCCAAATCCAGGTGCAAATGTCGGCTCAATGAATAAATTAGTCGATTCAAAGTTTTTCTTTATGATCTTGTTATATACCTTTTGTGATTGTGGCTCATCACTTAAAGGTATAACATTAAGCTTTTTGCCGTATTTTTTAGGAGATATTAAATTAAACGATGCCTCTCTAATTACCTGATCGCCATTTCTTCTATTGGTCAACCTACTTAGTAAATCAATAGACATACTAACAGCTGTTCCAGCGTTCTTTAAAACAGGTCTATATACGAGAGGCTCGTCAAAATCTTCTTCTTGGAATATTACCTGTCTAGAAGTATTTACAAAGGCAGATCCGATTTGCTCAAATACACTTAGCTGATGAATTATGATCCAATCATCAGCTGGGTTTCTACGATTTAAAATGGATATTAAATCTTCTGGAAATCCTGAATTATATGTCAAGTAATATTCTATGAAATCTCCAGTGGCTGACTCAGCAATGCTTGCTCCTACCCCATCAAACTCGTTGCTTTGAGATAGTGAAGCTTGATAGTTTTCAGTTACTTGGAATACGTCGTATTTAGTGGACCCAGTTGGATTATACTTCTCTCGAGTTCCACACTCAGATAATGATATTGTTATTGGATTATTGTATATAAATCCGCTGTATCCGGTATCTGTTGGAGTTATAGCAGCCGCAAATGTACTAGCTGGAGTCAACGCAACTCTAAGCTCCTCATTGATATTCTTTATAGATGGAACTTTTATTTCTACGTATCTATCATATGTTGCATTAGATAGAAACATAGGTTTTGCGTTAAATGTTATTAGATCATCTATTGTTTCGGGAGACAACAGAATGTTAGCAAATATGTTATTCTTTCCGTTATTCTGCTGATTTATTACGCTCAATATTAGACCTTCAAATCCATCGATATCAAAGCCTGCTATAAAGTGAAATTTAACTTTATCGCAAACTACGTTATATCCAGTAATTGAAGTCTCAGTAATATTTGAATCGTAATCTATATAATTAGGCAGCTTTTCAGAATCAGTATACGCAAACTTATTATTACCAATTGGAACAACTGAAATATCTCTAATATTTTTAGTTGCAGATAGGGATCCATCTGGATTAAATATCTGATTTACATCTGATGTTGAATTAGTCAACAGTGTAAAATCTTCTGTTAAAAAATTCAAGGATCCTAGAGGTTCAAATATGTACTCGACTACGCAATAGGATGATAAGCTAATAAATCTGCTTTGTGCTGCCATTTTAATATTATTTGTTCAATTTAATTCTGTGATAGTAGCTTAATCCTATGTAATCCATTATTGAACCATAGTTTAACATCACCGAACTGTTTTTATATTGCAAGCCGACTCCAAATGTTACTCCATTTGTAGAATTTGGTTGAAGAGAACTTAGGTATCCTCCGCCAACTATAAATCCTAGATTATCAACCTCGGGTTCTACTATCTCATCTGGTGGAAGACTCTTAACTTCTATGCTATCTACATTAAGCCAATCTGGACCAACTAATCTTGAGTTCCATAGACCCCTGTCAGTCTCAGTTAATATTACTTGGATCGGAAGTCTGCCGAAGGTCCACTCTCCTGAGTATTTTTGAGTACTCATAAATATACTTCCGTTCCAATTTATGAATGGATTTTCAGACTCTGGATATCTAATGCTCAAATCTATTACAGTGCTATCAGACTCACTTACAGTAACTTCCCCTGAACTTATTTGAGATTCAAGAGAAATAACAGTATTATTTAGCATTAAGATTCTTTCATCCTTCTGCTTGATTATTTTTGCGAGCTCCTTGTTTTTACTAGAGATCTCTTCTCTTAGATCTTTCTCAGTTTTATAATAATCTACAAGCTTGGCATATTGTCCTTCTTTTTCCTTTCTAAGAGTATCGAGCCTTATTACTTCCTTATTAGCAGCGGTAAGTTGCTCATACAGCTTTTCCTGCGCTCTTTTTCCGTTGCACTGAACGAGCAATAGAGCTATGATCAACCCGCCAATCGCTCCGAATAGTATTCTATCTTTAAGACTCTTCATATATTATATCATTTGCAATATCTGCTGTAAACTTTACACCAGATTCTTCTTCTATTTTATTTATCAGATCTTTTTCCAATGCTCTAAGCTTGTTTAGTCGCTCAAATAGCCCGTTCCTTTTAACGGTTAATTCATGTAATCTTTTATCAAGATCTTTATATTCTTGATGTATTTGACTAAACTCGTTAGATATTTCTAAGGCCTTGTTCTTTAATTCTGATGATATATTCATTATTCTACTATTTTAACTTCGAGTGGACCTGATAACAATCTCTCTAGTTTCTTCAATCTACTTACAATTTCCGAATTATCAACAGTTGGCATGCTAGTCATAGAAGAACTCGAGGAATTATTTTCAACGTTTTCCTCATTTTTAGTATTTGAACTGGATGTGTTCGTGCTAGTGCTTACTGAATTAGACTCAGTTGAAGTTGAGCTATCAACCTCAGAAATATTAGATATTTGATTGCCTTCAGTATTTGACTCACTTCTTTCAGATATATTAGATATATTAGTAATTGGAGAAGATAGGGATTTAGCCGATCTCTCAACTGTTTCAGATATGTTGCTGGTTACTGATTCAACTGATGGAATACTCGCGCCGGTTTTAGATTCTATAAAATCTGTCGCTGAATCCATTGAAAATCCTTCTGGGAGTCTATCAGATAAAGGTCTGCTTAGTGCTCTTTCAATATTATTAATAGGACTATCTGATCCTGATTCAAGAACCTGGTTTAAGTTGGTTGTATTGCTTACTGCGTCTGTTATTCCCCCTATAATGTCTCCGCCCTCAAATGAATCAGCTACAACGGACTTTGCGCCTTCGAATATATTAGATATAGACGGAGTATTTCCACCCTTTTCTATTTCTAAAGTTTCAGCATCGCCAGGAGGTGACTCAGGATTCAGTGAATCCCTAAGTCCCTTTAGCTTGCTTATGAAATCCTTTAAGCTGCTGACTTTTGGTTTTTCAGAGGTTACATTAGTATTGTTATTAACGGCTGTATTTTCTCCAGTAACGTTAGTATTGTTATTAACGGCTGTATTTTCTCCAGTAACGTTAGTTGTTGTATTATTAATATTAGAAGTCTCGTTAGATACTTCTGTTACGTTATCTTCAACTAGGTTGCTGGATATTTCAGAAATGGGACTCACAACTGGTTGTTGATCTTGAACTTCTTCAGGTTCTTCAAGATCCTCAGCAAGGTCTGGCTGTTCTAAGTTTATATTGGCTACAATTGGCTCAGACGGAGTTTCTTCAGCTTGCTCTATTTCAGGACCTGTCGTAGAAACTTCAGTAGTTACTTCTTCAGGTTCAACGTCCTCTGCTGGATTTATTGGGCTTATTTCTTCATCTGAAGATACTTCCTCTTCTAGAGACTCTGGCTCATTTAATGGGCTGGTCTCTTCCTCATTAGGCTCAACTTCCTCGCCTTGGGAAGCCCCTTCCATTTTTTCCTTAAGAGCTTCGTAAGCTTCTTGACTTGTTGTTACTTGACTTGGAGAACTGACATCATTGAGTTCGCTGTACGCTACGTCTTCAAATGATTCATAGTCTTTAAATATTAGCTTGATTAACGAATATGCGTTTGATCCTCCTAGAGATTGAGTTCTTAGAGCAGTTTCTTTTAACTTACTAGACAATCTAGATAGAGTTAGCTCAGCACCTTCTTCTTTAAGTTTCTCAGATTCCTGTAGATAATTTTGCGCATTTATCATGCGCCGGTCTGAATATCTAAGCTTGAATAATTGATGTGCCTGACTCTTGAGTGGGTCTCCGAACTCTAATAGGTTTACGAATCTAGGGTCAACTCCAGTTATGGCGTTTCCTTGTGCTCCACCAGTTGGAGCAGGAAATACTTCAAGGAAATTTTCTAAGATATCTCCGCTTAAGCCTTCCTGAGCTTCATTCCATATCTTTTCAGCTTCATCTAATTTCTCTTGAGCCTTTTCTATTTTAGATTGAGCCTTAGAGATATCTGCATCTACTCTTTCGTTAAATAGAGCTATAAAAGCGTTTAGTTTTTCACTCACTTAGAGTATCTATTTTTTATTATTTATTTGAGCTTTAAGTGAGAAGGTAAGTTAACTTTTAATGGAGAACCTGACGACTTTTTATCAGATTCGTTGATCTTTTGAATTTTCTCGTTGTGCTCCTCGATTTCCTCATTAACGATGTTGAGCAACAGTGAATATTCAAAATATTCTAATTCATAAAGAGTATCTAGGGACTGACCCAGCTTCACCGCCAATTGAGCGTTAAGCTTAAATAAGTTCATCAAATCTAGCTGAAACAATGAAAATATCCTTAACAGTGAAGCTTCCTCCCAAAAAAATATGGCTCTCCATACTTTCCTTGCACTTTTCGCAAACTCCAGTTGCTTTATTTAAGGATGATTTTTTTATGTCTTCAGTAAATCTGTGAATTGCGCTGAACTTTTGATTAGACCAGGAATTAGATTCCATTTTGAACTCGTGCAAATTCTCAGGCCTTATAGACCTCCATTCTGATAGAAGATAAGGTGCCATTGAGTAAAATGACTTGTCAATCTCAATTCCTCGGCTCTGGTCAAATTTTGCTCTTTTTTTCAATGCTGTGTTAATTCCACTAGTTGGCATGTAGAATCTTAGAGTCTCTTGAAGCTTTTCAGACGGTATAACAAAACATCTTTCAGAAGGATCATACCACTTAAGATATTCATCAGGTATGCTGAATCCTAATAGATTTCTACTCGTCACTTGAATCTTATTTACGTGCTTACATTTATCATTAGAACATCTAATATTTGCCATGAGTTTGTTTTCCTGATTTGGAAAAGTGAGCTCGTATATCCTAAACAAAATGTGATATCTATCTACTGCCATAAAATCATTAAAATTGAAGGGTCTAGGATTTCCCTTAATTTTAAATTTAGTACAAGCATTTAAAACAAAGTTTATCTTTTCTTCAACGTCAACTGGATCGTGTTCATCCATAGTAGACCAATGTCTAATCTCCTTTGTTTTCGCTGAACGTATAAGGAGCTCCATATTTTCAGGGTAGAACATACCCTTAGACGGGAGAAGATCTAAATTTAATATCTTCCATGGAGATTCCTCTGAGGCGCTCATCTCACTTGCCTCATATGATTTTGCTTTACCTAGAGATGTAGGAGAAGCTTCTACTTTAATTTCAGCTTCTTCTGTTTGTTTATTGATATCGACGTTTACCCCTCCTTCTTTATCAAGAGCATCTAGATGGGAAATAGCGTCCATATCGTCAATTGGATCACTCATAACATGTTGTGATTTTTTATAAAATTATACCAGTAAATTGACATGTGGTTTCAGGATTATACCTTAGATTGATTATCTTAGGATCCTAAAAATTCAGAAAAACTCTTGGCTTTCCATGGGCTTGATTCATATAGGCGTTCCATTGAATCTACATATATTTCCATGATCTCTAGAGTACTAGGGTCTTTGATGTATACCTTTATCGTATTATCTCTATAGTTGACCTCAACTTTATTTAGTTTGCCAACGACTGTTCTTCCTTTGTCTGAATCGATCTGAGAATTCACCAGGGTCCCTCTAACCCTATCTCCAGGTTGATAGTAATACTTTATTAGATTTACGTTTCTATCAAAATCTCCAATCCCAGGATCTCCCTTTCTAGACATATCACTGAGTGGCAGACTTTTTATTGATACTCCTGGAGTAAATTGGCTTTTACCTGTAACGAAATTAAAGTCACCCTTTTCTCCATAGAAGGGTAAACCGCGCATGTGGTCCCTATTCTGGAAGGCAGTCATTGCCCCAGCTGACATATTTTCGTTAATCCTCTTCATTAGAATGATGCTGGATAGTGTCTACTTCTATGGCCAAAAACCTTAGCACTTGCTCCTGCATCTACTGTAGTTCCAGAGCCATTAGTAAACTCATATTTTTGAAGCCAGATATCTAAAATAGGTTCATTAGTAAATCTTGACTTTGGATACTCTACTGCATTATCGTCGTCATTATCTAATCCCCAAATCTTGATTCCATTAGCGGTTCCAAAGTTTAAAACTTCAATTCTGAATATAGGACCGTGCGCATTACCTACCTTATCAGCAGCAGTAGGTCCACCAACTTGCGCGTACTTTAAGGTTGTTTTTGTTACATCTTGCTGTCTTCGGTCAGTGCTAATCCACACCGGAGAGTAAGATGTTGCTGCGGTTAATTCTAGAATTTCAGTAGGTGTACTTGCGTTCATCTTAGTTAGTTTTTATTTTATTGTGACTCCCCGAATATAACCAGTCCAGTAATCTTTACTTTATAGTCATTTGGGTTTACTATCTTTATTCTATTTATCAATTCAGTTGGGTCGTTTGATTTAGGGTTAGTGAACAACGTGAATAAGTTATATAGTGGATACTTCTTGTATTGTAATGTAGCAACATCTTCGATCCACAGTTCTACACTCTTATCAACTATCGATATTTCTTCTCCATTGTCATCATTGATAGGGTATGTAACCTTTATCAATACACCCCTTGCATAATTTTGACCCTTAGTTAGGGTAGATGCTGGAGATCCAACTGAAATAATTTCATTATCGAAGAGAGTAGATTCTCCGTTTGATACGTTTAGATTTATATCTAGGCACGAGTATCCGTCAGATGGAAAAGCGAAATCCCCAAGACAAAAAGATCCTTTGGTATCTGCTCCGTCGACTACTTTGAAACACTTATCTTCAAATAATTGAAGTATTGCCTGATCTGAATCACAGCAATCACATACGTTATTAATCTTAGGTAGCATTATAGATTGGTTTTTTTGTTTATTTTTTCGCTAGCAATCCATTCATCTGATCTTTTAGGTTTAATTTCAGGCTTTTTAGAGGCCTTAATTAAATTCTTATCTCTCTGCTTTAGAAAGCTTCTATAGTTATCCATTATATCTTCATCTGATATTCCGTCCATAGATCCTTTAGTTTGTCCCCATATATTCAAGGCTTCTCTAAATTCTGCCTGATCGTACTTTTCTCCACTGTTTCTAACATCTTCAACTATCTCTTCTACTTCTTCAGCTTTAGGCTCATCTAAGTCTGACTCTAAATCTGTGAACTTTATGTAGTAATGAAGAGCAGTAAGCGACATAAGAGGAAGCGTTCCCCCTTGAACTATAGCTAAAAGTCTCCGGTGGTCAGTTGCATTCCAATCTTCGAAGAAAGGATATATTAAGTCTACCCATGCTAAAAAATCTGCGCTAGTTATATCAATATCCTTGTATTCAAAGAATATGTTTCCTACAATTTGAATAAAGGTGACCAATCCAAATAGAAACCAGATGGATGCTCGGTTTATTTTAATTGTTGCAGCAGCAACAGAAGAAAGGGCAAATATTTCTATCGCGATTGATAGGTATACTGCCCAGCTAATTGGATTACCAAGATCATACCAGCTCACAACGTGGCTGATCGACATTATTACTACTAATAATATCGGGAGTAAAAAAGTATTTCGTATTACAACATTTTTATTGTTCTTAATCCAGTTAATCATTAGATTCGATCTTGTTCTTTATCTGAGATAGGCTTGTTTTGCCTCTATCTAAATCATCTTCATATATAAGATAATTCAGCATTACACGCTCCATCTCATCCTTCAGCTCTTTTTTGGTGAAGGTTTTTTCCTTTAAAGCGTTAATTTCGCTATTTAAGGAATCAATTGCCACGTGGACGTCGTCAACATTATTGTTAATCTTAGAAACCTTTTTAGACGTACATCCTTTACCTAGGAATAGAAAAAAGAACACGATTGCAAGAATTTGCCATGCCCACTTTTTCACATTATCAACTAATTTCATAATAATGACTTTTTATTATTTATCTTTAAAATACCAACGCAATCACCGATAGCATGATTCCTATGACAACAGGAAAATAAGCTAAGGAGTAATAAAATTGGTTCTTTGAGTATCCTTTATCAGAGAATTTTATTTGAACTATGTATCCATAGAATTCTTCGGTTCTAACTCTATCGTAATCAGCGATAACTGAGTCTAGAACTGATTCCTTCTGTAGAAAATCAGTGTATTTTCTCATTTTGTCTGAGATAAACTTAAGTTCAGCCGATTCCTGAGTAGATTCATCATAGATCAGAAGTTCAGGATTAAGATTAATCCCGACGTAGAGAAAGTCTTTTTCTCTTTTTAGACCTATAGCCTCGAGCTTTCCCTCTTCATCCAGTGATTTTATGATCTGAGAATATCTTCTCTTATTTTTTAGAATTCTCAGAGATTTAGAAATAGTCTTTACTATTCTAGATGGATATAAGTAGTCTTTAATGTTCATATCTTAAATAAATGATTTAGCACTTCTTTTAGATTTGGATTTTCCTTGATCACTTTTGTTTTGATGTCAGATCTAATCTTTCGAAGCTTTGTTTTGATTGTATTCTCGTTGATATCATATTTAACTGCAATTGATTTTACTCGATCATTATTTATCATCTTATCAATCGCGATGCCCTTTAGTGTTGGATCCTCTATCTTATAGATTTCGGCAATCGTAATTTCATACAGAGCGTCGAATTCTTCCTCAAATCCTCCTACTTCATCTGTGGTAAATCCAGCGAATCCATCATACATATCGTCAAGGCTTACTCCGCTGTCTTTCTTCTTTTTATGTAAGTAGAAGAGAGTCTCATTTCTTGCTATACTGTAAACCCAAGTAGTGAACTTAGCCCTACTTGGGTCAAACTTTTCAACGTTATTGAATATCTTTTTAAAGGACCACTGTAGGGCTTCAGACGTGTCGTCGTCGTTTTTACAGATTGACCATATGTAATACCTAAGCTTTGGATAAACTAAGCCAGCAAGCTCGTTTCTTTGACGTTCAGTTATAGTTTTTTGATGTAGTCCGATTGCGATTTCTTGAATTCTTTCATTGATTATTTGGTTAGGTGTCTTATTGGATATCATATTCTATTGGTTGCTTATCTTTTAATTGGTTTATTATGTCTACACACTCTTGGCACTTCTCATACTCTTCGATTAATTCAAAGAATGAGATGCATTTTTCAAGGCTTGGAACAAACTTTTCTCGGTTGAGATTTACCGAATAGTCAATGTCCTTTGTTGAAATGCTAATGACTCCAATATTGTCATTAGATGGATTTTTGTAGTTTTCGCGGATGGAATAGAGAACCTGATTGTAGATATCTTCTTCGTGTGTCTTGAAGATGTCGTCCAGTGTCTCTCCGCCGGTAGAATGTATCTTCTTCATTGCTGGCATAGGATTAACGTTGTTATACAAATATAATACTTAAAAGAATGTTAAGATTTAAAAAATTTAGATCTTATTTTTTCTATTTGATCCAGGGTGTCTATGTCAAACACGTTTTTGGAATGATTTTTAGCCCCGGGGCCAAATGCTTTAGGCGAATTCATCCTTCTAATTTCATCAAAATCAAAGCCGGATCCTCGTCCCTCTCCCCTACTTAAGCTGAATACCCTTTCTTCTACTTCTTTAGAGTATTCGTCTCCCATTCTTTCATAGGTCTCAACTGCTATTTCCCAGAATTGACTTGACTCGAATATTGAAGACATGTTAACAGACGTCATGGCTAAATCATCGTTTCCATTTTGTCCTCGATATACTCCGCCTGTAGATTTTCCAAAAGATCCGAGCTCAGATATCGTGTACTCGTCGTTTGGAATAATCCTATTAATAGAAACTAAATACTTAAATTTTTCACAATACTTAATTTTATTAGTTGGGCCTAAACGTAAGCCAGGCTTAAATGAAACTGCAGCTTGAGTGTGCTTAGTGTATATTATTTGACCTGGCCAATATTGATCGTTTTCTCTAAACTGATTTAATAATATATCACCTTTGTGATTCAATTCAAGTACAATTCTAGTATTGTCCGGATTGAATACATTATAGATTATGTTTTCACATGCTATAGTAAACTGATTTATGTCCAATTGATTTGATCTCAGATATCCGATCTGTACAAGAGATATTGCGTCTACTTCGTTCTTAACGACTTCCTTCTTTTTAACTAATTCATCTACTGGAAGTGCTACTGTTTTGTATATGTTTAGAACTGAATAATCTGCTCCAATTCCGTCAGCGGTGTCTATGCTAAATACGTAAATGGAATCATCGCTTTTAAATTGTTCTACTGTCCAATTCGAATACTTTTTATGAAAGAAAATATATTCATTAAAATAGAACATTTCCTCACTTAAAAATATATTATTATTAACATATTCTTGTTTAATAATATCTAGCTTTCTTAGGTCCTTAGAATTTAGCAATAATTTATCAGAAGAATGAAACTGGAGACCGTACTCTTGGTTAAAATCTTCAACGGATCCAAGATCCGCGATCTTTTGTTTCTTCCAATCTTCATCTCTTCCTGGAATTTGCCACCAGTCTACTCGAATTGGATAATAACTAGATTCTCTACTTACTGCATCCTTCCAAATTTCCCAAAATTTATTTTTTCCATTGGGAGTAGACGTTATTATGATTCTACCATTCGGATCAGCGGTAACAGTGGGAAATATTGCCCGGTAAAAATCGTCTAAGTTAGCGTCATTAATATGGGCAAACTCGTCGATGTATAATAGGTTAACTGTTAAACCAATACCTGATTTCTTAGTCGTTGTTCTACCAACAAGCCTGCTATTTGAATCAAATTTAATATTACTTTGATTGATAGTATCGATTCCAGGTTTCATATAAAACGGAAGACCTTCAAGGGCTATTCTAAACTTATCAATGAGTTCTTTAGTTGTTGTGAAATTATCAGCAACACATAGAGCCGTTTTTTCAGGATGAAATAGTAAAAACCAAAGCATAAAGATAGCAGACGTCACGGTTTTCCCTGTCTGTCTACTTGCCATTAAAATATTTAACGGATTATCTTTATATGCCTTTAGTATCTGTTACTGGAAATCCCTGAGCCCTCCAGCATCCTTTAAAAGCTTTCTACCACCCGGTGTAGTTATAACAC
>Ga0181592_10000325_pt1 | contig 35824 bp, 37 predicted proteins | sample 071ome_20_FD_133755 | JGI IMG/M metagenome (GOLD analysis project Ga0181592, IMG submission 133755) | Coastal salt marsh microbial communities from the Groves Creek Marsh, Skidaway Island, Georgia - 071412BT metaG (megahit assembly) | ecosystem: Environmental > Aquatic > Marine > Intertidal...
GACTATGAATATTATTAGTAGAGATAGTTGGGGTGCTAAACCTAATAAGACAAAGTTTAGTAAACTAGGAGAAGTAAAAGGTTTAGTAATACATTGGTCTGCTTATCCTATAGCAATAGGTAACCAGGCAGAGATGGACCAATGTAAGCAGATACAAAGACTACATCAAGAAGATAGAGGTTGGAATGATGTAGCATATAACTTTTTAGTAGGAGATACAGGACAGATTTATGAAGGCAGAGGTTTTGGAAATAGAAGTGCAGCACAAGGTGGCAACAGTAGGCAAGAAATTAATTACAATAACAAGCATTATGTTGCTGTGTGTTGGCTTGGTGGTAGCGAACCTACCCACAAACCTTCAGATAAAGCTGTTGAATCTGTTAAGTGGCTCTACTCACAGGTAGGTGGAGAACTAAGACCTCACTCCTCGTTTAAACAAACATCTTGTCCAGGTGATGCTTGGCGACAACACATCATAGAAGGTTTAGCTACTAGCACAATAGACAACCAAAGTCCACCAGATATGATACATCCACAGTTCATACAAAAGAAACTTGATACAATTCTTGCTAAACTAGAGAACATTGAAAACAAATTAAAGTTAGGAAAATTAATACAATGAGCGAAGAATACAAATTAATCTTAGAAAAAACTGTGTGGACATTTGTTGAAGCATTTATTGGTGCATTAACAGTAGCACCATTAGTAGGTGTAGATGCAAACGCAGTTCAACTTGCTGCTCTTGCAGGTGCATCATCTGCTTTAGTAGTAGTTAAAGAATTTGCTAAGAAAAAAATTTCTAAATAATATATAGCAAAGCCGAGGGTGTTATCCTTTCTACCTCGGCTCTTGCTTACTGACAGTTATGACTTTGTTCTGTTAGATGTTCTCCACAATCTTCACAATGATAACTGTATCCTGGTACTGGGTGTGACATTAAAAAGGTGCTTCCCCATCTTTAATATCATCCATTGACTTTGGATTAGGTATTTTCATACCATTTTCAACTGCTGCAAAGTCTTTCCAACTTTCTGGTGTTGCTTTATTATCCATCCACCAAGACTTAGCAAACACTCTACCATCAACAGTATCTCCTGCAGTACAGTTACCCATAGCTGTACATCTAAAGTCTGGACTTGTTGGTTTAGTTTTTTCTGCAGACTTATAGTACTTGACTGTTGCACCGCACGGACATAGCAAACCTTTATTGTTTATTGCAGGCTCACCAGAAGGGTGCTTGTCTAACTTTCTATCACCAAATCCAGCTTCAGCTATTGCATCAACTGGAGAACTAGCAGAGGTGGTTGGCTTATTGATAGGTGGTTTTTTGACTACCTCTGCTTTGTTCTCTTCTTTGGGTAATGGCTTTGATGATGAAACCTTACTCATTTCTTGTACTGATGGACGCTTAGAACTACCTTGATACTTCCAGTTAGCCAACGCTCTACCTATAGCAGATGTCTCACAGTTCTCTACCCAAGCATCTTTATTAGCAAAGCCACCTTGACCTTTTGTTTCTTGTGCTATACCTGTAGCAACAAGATTACCTTCGTCATTGTGTACATATGCCTTGATAGTTACACAAGTGCCATCTTCAGTTATGTGTACAACATCTGTTGTAATACAGCCTTTTGGATTGTCTTTCCAAAACGCTTTAAGTCGGTCTTCAACCAACTCATATTCTTCTAAATTAAAACCAGCCATTATCCTCCTTTATTATTAGTTATACTGATTCTTTTTCTTTAATGTATTGTTTAATCTGATATTGTCTGCAACCCATATCTAAACACATTAGATATCCACGCTTGCAGTATAATGCGTTACCGCAACTATAACATATCATTTTACTCCTCTAAGTTTACCAAGTACTCTGCAGTTACACCCTTGCTTGGTTTAACGAATAGACAATACTGTGAAGGTCTACCCATACTTGCAAGCTGTTCTTGTGCGTAACTGTTATAGCTTTCTGTAGAACCATTAACCCATACACGAACATCATTAATGTATAGTGATGTTGGTGTGTGGTAGTGTCCACATACTGCGTGAGTGAAGTTTTCCATTAACCCTTGTGAAGCTAATGCTTTCCACCCAAGTATCTTTTTGTTGTAACCATAAAATGGTAACCCCATACTTCCACGAATGTTATCTCCGTGAAAACATAAGAACTTAGCCTTAACTCCTAAGTCGGCTACTGTATACCAATGCTGGTCTACGCCTTCTGGGATATGGAATTTAATTCGCTTTTCATTAGCGAACATAGTTGATAGTATCTTACCTAACATTCTATCTGCATTAGTTTCTGGGTTATAATCACGCCTTGAGCGACCACCCAATGCACCGTGATTACCAATCACCCAATGACATTCTACCTCATCAAATGCTTGTAGTAGGATACTAAAAAAAGTAAATAGTATTCTTGGACCATCTACTGTAACTTGCTTATACAAAGAACTGTCAATTAAATGTGCCTGCCCTGGAAAAATAAGTTCTCCTTCCACAATATCTCCAAGAGCAAGAACCACGCATTTATTTACTTTATGTGACTGTCTTTGTATTTGAGTAATTTTCACAATCTTATGTGCATACTCAATAACTCTTTCCTCTGCAACTAAACTGTTATAGTCTGTGGTTCTCTTGGCAAGCTGTATATCCGAGAGCAAAGGTACGCATATCTCGGTATCTTTACTACGGGATTTGTTTAGACTAGGTTTAGTTATACTAGGCAAAGTAAGTGTACTCATACCATCTCTAGCACCTTGATAAACAGCTTCAATCATATCGGCTTTTTTGTCTTTAAGTTTATCAATCTGCTTTAATAAGCGTTCGTTAGTGGATTTAAGTTCCTTAACTTTATCGCTTTCAGCTTCGGCTATAAGAATAGCTAAGTCTTTACTTGTTTGATTTTTCGGCATATTGTTTCTCCAGATTAACAAGCCAATGTCTTACTCTGGAGTATGATACTTCAAAGTTAAACTCTTTAGCTAGTATTTCACTAACTACACGAGCGTTGGCTTTAGCACCTTCTTGAGCAACCCTGTTAGATAACTCGTCAATGAACGGCTTAGCTTCATCTGGTAATCGTTTATACCAAGATGTAGTTCCACCTACGGATTTAGCAGTAGCTTTATTTAATAAAGCATCTACGTTGTAATTTATCTTTATATCTTTCATACGATAATCATACCATATGCAAATGCATATGCATAATTAAATAAAAAAATATATGCATATGCATATGCATAGTTAAAAATAAAAAAAGGTGTGGCGTAAGGGCGAGTATTGGAGGCACTTATCCCTTACGCTACACCAAGACACAGTTAAGCAGAGAGCAACTTAACTTGTCTTATAGATTAATGTACATTAACCTATATGACTAGAATATTGAGTTGCAAACTCTTTAACTAAGTCATAATCTTCTATAGGTATAATATTGTATCGTTTCATTATACGTATAATTTCAGCCCTTCTTTCACTAGGCATACCAGAAGTAGGATTACCACTACTATCAACACCAACAACTTGTTGGTCAGTAACCCATACTCTTGGTTCATCTTGTTTAGATAACCACTCAAGTGCTTCCAAGTCTATGTTGTTAGCACCATATTTACCAAGCTCATCAATAGCTGTATCATCATATTTGCCTTCTTTAGCAATTATTCTAATGTCGCCATTGTATCCTTCTAGTTCAGTAGAATAGCCAACATACCCAGCAATACTTGAAGCTGGTAATATGCGTACTATTTCTCTAACTTCATCATCACTCCAACCCATTGAGCCAGAACAATCTATCAACATAGAGCCACCAGCAACTTTCTTTCTACGAGTAAATACTTTCTTGTCTGTGATTATTCTATGTACTTTACTTGGCTTTACACCAATATCACTAGACTGTTTATGCAGTTTCATTTCTGCAACTTTATCACGTCTATTAGGTACAAACTTTCTTAGTCTTGCCTTGCCGTGAAAAGCATTACCCCAACCAGAACGAAATAGATTATCCTTGAAGTTTTCATTAGCTTCCTCAAGTATCTTTTGAGATATACTATCATCTAGCCAACTAGGAAGTAACATCTCTGGTAATTCTACATCTTCATCTTTCTCTTTCTTTTCTAAGTTGTTCCAGTAATCTCTGCTGTATTTACTAGCATCTTCATCTGCAATATCCTCGAATAGATTAGTTTTATCTTGACTAGGCATACCCTTAGTTACTTGATTATATTTAGCATCAACTTGTCTTTTAATATGTTCATTATTTGCTAAAAAGTTACCATAAGATATTTTCTTAATAACATTTCTTACATTATCTCTAGTCAATTTTCTATTACGTTTTCTATCTAAGACATTGAAAGCATTGTTAATACACATAGCTAAAGACTTCAAATCACTATGAATAAACATCATATCTGTGTAGTTCATATGTCTTGAAGCTAATGGATTGTTTTGTTCAACGTACTTATACAAGACAATTTGTAAAGCATCTCCAATAGATACCCCATAATCATCAAGACTAAGCGTCAATACTTTATGATAAATCTCATTTAGTTTTTGTGTGTTTTCAATACTGTTCTTGTAAACATAGTCAGTAATATAATCACAAGACTTAGTTCCATAATAAGATTGTTCTACCCACGATTGAAAGTAACCGAAGTTTTCATAAATATATTTATGAATATCTTTATGTGGTATGTTCTTGTAATACATATTGACCAATGTATACAAAGCAGACAACATTTCTCTACTCTCGTAATATGGAAATCTAAAATTGGAATTGTAGTAAATATCCCATAAAGGGTGTAATTGTCTTTTCTCCCAATTTCTCTCTTTAATAACATCTCGCTGTATCCAATGAATAGCTTGCCATCTACTAGCTAATCTTTCTGCAATAGGAACAGCGTATTCATTAGTAACTTTATCAAAGTTACGATACTTAGAGTTCTTAAAGAGCTTAGCTTGTGCAAGAGCAGTAAACTTTTCTAACCTTCGTTCCCTTTCATCACTAGCTTTGTGAATAATGGGTACGACATTTTTGTTTATAAGTCCTTTAACTGACCTTACATCACTAATCTTTTTAGCTACATTTCCACTAGATTGTAACGCTAAGTTAGGTAATACTTCCTTAGCGTGTGCTTTTAACTCTCTCTTTTTGAATAGCATTATTCATCACTATCTTCATCAGAAGAAGCTACCAATAAAGCATCAACAATATCCTCGTGGTTATCTACAAAGATTGTTTTAGCTGCGATATTAACATCAACTTCTTTGTCAAGTAGTTGTCCAAAAGCAACCCACTTACGAACAGAGAACTTACCATCATTGTAATCGTTGTACACAGAACGTAACTTGATAGGTAAAGCCTCCAATGCTTTAGGGTGTACTTTATCAATGTTTATCTTGACAGGAAATCTATCAAGTAAAGCTGGTGTCAAATCATCAGGCATTCCGTTCATAGTTGCAACAACTTGAAAGGAAGGCTGTGGTCTAACAGTTTCTTTTCTCTTGTTCGGTAGTGTGAACTTTGCGAACTCTGGGTCGTCAAGAAGGGCGTGTAAGAATGACATCACATCTACACCAGCGTGGTCAATCTCATTGATAACAAGTCTTGCACCATCTTTCCAAGCCTGTATACCAACGCCATCTAGCCAATCCATACCACCAGTTTCATTAAGAACATAGTGTCCTAACAACTCACTAGCACTACTATCTTGTGTTAGTGTTGTGTTGTAAGTTTCTCTTCCCTCTAAATTAGCTGTGTTTGCTTGATATGTTTTTCCTGTACCAGGTACTCCATACAGCAATATTCTTGGTGTATTACCAATGATTGCATCAAACAAATCCCAGCATATACTCTCTTTCTCACTCATTGTTTATTATTCCTCCTCTGTTGAACTCTTGCCCAACATCTTTTCTATATCAGAAATAAAATCGGAGTTGAGTTTCTCCTCATCTATTTCACTCCATTCCTTTAGGAACTGTTCTACATTTTCCATATTGACACTTGGGTTTATCCAAGATATCTCTGGAATATTTGGTAAAGCATTGATAGCTTCAGCAGGTATGTCTACAAAGACAGTTGCATACTTCTTATCCATTTCTTTACCAGACTTACTTTTAATAATTACTTCCAACATAAGTCGATAGTGTAACTCGGTAGGTTTACCTTGCTTGTGATAATGAGGCATAGCGAGTGTAACAATAGCAGGAAACCTACTATCAGCTACTTCATCTGCATCTTTATATTCAGCACTATCATCAATGGTTTCATCTAAGAAACCTTCTCTTATTTGTCTGTTGTAATTATTCTCAATAGCCAAGCCATTGAGATAAGCAAGTATAGGAATTGTGATTGCACAACTCTTTAGTCTTTCTGTTACTTTCTCTACATCAGCAGGAAAGCCTTCTATACCAGAAAACTCACTCATTATTCCTCCTCTCTAACTATTCTTGCGTATAACTTTACAGTTTTAGTTTTTCTGTATGCAGAAATTTTAAACTGCAATGTTATGTTATCTGTTCTAAGTAACTTTATAGCCCAGTATCTAGACATACTACTTAACGTATTTGCTTTTTTAGTGTAGTCATCACCTACATACTCGTGTATTTGAAACCAATCATTAGGATTAGCTTCTAGTAACGAGATAGTTCCAGCAGTATAAACAGTAGTTTCTCTATGAAATACCTCTGCTTCAGTTACTTTTCTTGGTTTAAAAGGGATTGTATCTCCCATTATTCCTCCTCTTCTTTTTTATTATTGTCTGAACAACAAGTACATTTCTGTATTATTTGGAACTCCTCTGGATATTTTTCCTTATAGTCGTTTAGACATTTCGTACATAGAGCATAGCTTCCGTGTATAAACACAGGAACTTGCTCTTTATCTTTGATTACTTCAATCTGTGCATTACAGAAATCACAAACCCAGAAGTCATCTGCAATTCCTGTATCAATCAAAGTATCAAATACATTTTCATTTTTACCATTTTCTTTATAGAAAGTTTCTCTTTCTTTTCTATCGTTTTGTCTGTGTAGTACAGGCTTTTCAACAATGATGTTCACTACGCCGTACATTATTCCTCCTCCTCTTTTTCTTTATTAATAACATCAACAACTTTATTAAAGTCAATAGCTATTATGTTAGTTTCGTGTCTATTGCACCATACTTGTAAGCCGTATGCTGTCCAACCTGCTTGTTGGCTAGACCACTCAGCAGGAGATACCCCTTTGGGTAGTTCTACTAAGCATTTCTTACAATGAAAGAAAGATACAATATCACATTCTTTTACATCAGGCATTATTCCTCCTCGCCTAGTTCTTCATTTATAACAGTATTAATCTCATCTAATCTCTCTGATAAACAAGGTTCTACCATACAAGTTTCTTGATTTCCATTATGACAGAACTCTTGATAACCACCATTTGGATAGTCAAAGTCTACGACAAATCTGCCGTGAGTTACATTAGGCATTTTTACTCCTCTCTATATAGTCCTTATAATGAAGCCTGCACACCATATACATAGCGTTCTTACGCTTTCTAGGGTGTGGTATTAGTTCATATGACCTAGTAACATCAGTATCACACGTACTAATTGCACATATAATAGGCTTCATTATTCCTCCTCTTGTTTAGGTGTGTCTTTAAATACATCAGCTAGGAATTTATCAACAGCATCTTTAGCCATATCATTACCATTACTCGCCATTACATTAGCAATAAGACTTGGATTACCTACTGACATAACATCAGGCATTGATGAATAAACAGATTCGATTAATAACATACCAGCTTTATTCATACTGTCTTCATCTAACAAACTTCTAAAGACTTCGTCAGTAAAACGATTATCATTTAAAGCATCTGTTAGTGCTTTACCCAAAGCTATGTACCCATTAATAACAGCCTGTTGCCAGAAACTTTCCCAGAACTGTGTGAATGCTATGACAGGACTTTGACCTTCTATAATAGCTTTCTTTTGTTCTATGTTTTCACTTTCTTGATGTACTGTTATAGCATTGAAACCATACACAGCCATACCAGGTAAAGGAAAGAAAGTAGCTATATCATCATAACCATACTCATCTTTCATCTTTTTAACGTATTCATTTTTTTCTTGTTCATCACGTTCGCTCATAGCCATTAGATGAACCTCCTCTCATCTCGTTTAACATTACTTCTTTTGACAGTTTGATATCCACAAGTTCTACACATCACTCTGTGATACACAGAGGATTTGACATTTGCTTCTATCATTAGTCGGAGATATGTACCTTTACGACACATATCACATACCATTTCCATAGCTCTCCTTTTCTATATAAACAGCGTGGTGAACACAACAACTAGATATAGTGGTTAGATAGAGTGTTGCTGTATGCACCACGCTATCTATACTTTCAGTACACAACAGGGCAGTAATGTCCTACTTGTATAGATAGCTATATTCGTAGATATTTTGTATAACGTTTACTTTTACTTTGCTATATAGATAGCTTGTAACACACAAGTATGAGATAAATAACTTCGTGTATGCCTTAGTTCGTTATCATACTTCGACCAGTCTAAGCGAGAGGTTATTTAGTTCTATCTTATGTGTTACAAGCTACCTACACCAGAGGTTAGTGAGTGTTAAGTACGAAAGGAAACAATACAAAACCTCTGGTATGGTTGTGTGCTATTGCTAGTACACAGTAGATAGCTTTATGCTCTGCACATTTCACACTTCCTCCAACTATCTTTTACAGAAGTTGGTAATGCTATGAAACATACAATACAAAACTTATCATCAGTTTCTACTATAAGAGTGTCATAACGATTAGGTTTCCATTGAGCATCTGTAACAGCGTTGATATTCTGTGGCTTGTGTTCACAGATACAATCACAATCAGAATAGTCATAACTAATCTCATCATCAGTAACAGTTAGTCTGTCGCATTTACAACAGGAACACTCGTGTTGTTCATAACTCTCTTGTCTTTCCACGTTGTCAATGACTTTGTCTATATCCTTGTTACAAGTGGAACATACTTTCTGTCCTACTCTTGTAGTAGCTTCACAATGGCGACAAGTCCATAAGAACTTCTCTCCATCAGGGAACGATTGTTGTGGCTCTCTTGAGCCAGACAAGTCTGGTACATTGGTATCTATAACCACAGGTACATCGTTCATCTTGTCATAGCCTATAAGCGTTCTCTTTGTTCTAGGAACACTAGGCTTTCTATATCTTTTACTCACTATATCTATCCTTTCTCTATATATATACATAAAAATGCATACAAGCCACAAAAATTTTGCGACGAAATTATTTTGCAACTTTGAAATTTTTTCGCAATTCCTTAGTTATTACGAAATGACTTGACATTTTTCGTTTATCTTTGATGCATATATTTTTGCATAGTATATTAAATTTTTTTTTTCTTGTTTATTTATACATATATCTTTTATGTGTGACTGTATATAGGTAGAGAATTGTTATATTGCCCTCGCTCTGTATGACGAGAAATAATTCCCGTATCAGACCATCGTTCTTTAATCTCGCAATGGTTGGTTAAGTGTGGTGGTGGGTGGGTGTCGGGGGTGGGCGACAAATTTTTTTATGTAGAAAGGTAGATGTAAGGGGAACACCTACCTAACTACAATTTTTTATAGTATAGACATATCGGGGAATTCTGATAGTAGTCTTACTGTACTGCTTAAGTCGTTGATAGTTAAGTCAATACCAACGCCTTTCCATTTAAGGTATGAAGGCTCTAGATATACGCCTTCGTTTGATAAAGCTATGGCTCTATCATTGATTTCTTTTAACGTACCTTCGATTTGAAAATCGGATTGATGTACGTTGTCCTCTCTTATAACGTTGAATGTTATTACTATCGGTTGCATAGTTTCCTTTCTTTGTTGCTTTAGCAACAAGCGTTCGCTCGAAAGCGAACGCTCGATTTAGATTGCTTACTTACGTCTGTTGTAAGTAGATTTGGATTTTGATTTAGATTTCTTATCTCCCCAAGAATTCATTGTGTCTTTGATTTCTTGAAGTGTACGAACTTTACCATTGGTAGTTTCGTTGATAATATCTTTACCAAGCTCATCAAGTAACGCTTTAGGTAATTGTCCTTTAGCAGTTAGTTTGAATTTACCTTTCTTTAGCAACTGTGGTGCATTATCCAAGATATCCATAAATTGCATTATGGCTTGATAACTACCACTAGGGATTTGTTGTAAAGAATTAGGAACAATTAGTCCCATTTCTTGACGTCCTATCCAGTAAGTAAATTTACCAGTTTTAGGGTCTATTAACTTAGCACCAGCAAAGGGTGTGTTAGTAAACGATTGTCCTAAGTAGTGCTTAGGAATTTTTTGCCACTCACTCATTTTTTTCCTTTCTATATAGTGATATGTACTTATAACTCTCTAACCTAAATTATTAAAGAGTTACAAATAAAAAAGGCACCGTGCTTTTTTAAGTTGTCAAATTTATTTTGTATCCTATTGCGTTTGTGGTTGTGGAAATATTTGCGAGGAGAAATGCTAAACGCATTTCGGGGGGCATAAATATTTATAAGCAAACACCCAGCATATTGCAAAACAAATTTTACTACTTCCGAAAAGTATGGTATACCGACAATTTGAACTCTTTTTCCATTGGCATTGAGAATTAAGTTATTCTATCCTACTAGCCAATCTAGTGGAAGTAAGTTAAGCCCTTCTTATTCGCAAGTTTATTTTAACAACACTATATATACGCGAATAGTCTAGAGATTATGTATCGTTTCTAACCAAAGGCGTCTGTTTGTACGACAAAGAACGACATAGTAGTAATTAAGTTAAGTAAATAGTTCCACACGAGTTCGATACGAGTGTGTTTGGAAACAATGGATATAGTGATAAAAGGAGTATGGGGTAATGCGTTCACGGCGAGTGCTAACCGAAGGGGTGGGTGTGTTAATTATGTAAGTAGTCAATAAATTACTGGCAATTTCCTCTACATAAAAAAAAGAAACCTAGTTACCTATAAGTTGTAATAGAAACTCTATTGCTAGAGTAAGTTACAGGTTACAGTTATTGAACAATCAAATAAGTAACTAAGTTCCTAATGTAGTATTTTAGCATACTTACCAGTAAAAAGTAAGTTAAAAAACTTAATTTTTATAGTGCGATTGGGGGGTGTCTTTTCGTGCAATAGCGGACATATACGCCGAGCGTAAAAAAAAGATTTGAGTTCCTAACTTTCGAGAGTCCTTGGGTACTGACTTTGTGGTAATCCCAGTCCATCTAGGTAGATGCAGTCAGCTTTTTGCCGTCCGATAGCTCTTACCTGTAACTCTGTAGTTATTAAAAACTATTTGTATAATTCACTATAGTGCTATACTGATTTTAATACAAGTTACAGGAGGATAAATGATTTACAAACCATTACCTACAGGATTTATTATTAAGGATAGTCCTATACACGGCAAGGGTATATTTACAGAAAAAAAGATAACAGATACAGAAACATCATTAGGCATAACGCACGTATTCGTACAGGATGACAAGTTTCTTTATAGAACACCACTAGGTGGTTTTATTAACCATAGTGATAATCCTAATTGTGAATTACACAAGATAGGTGATGACCCACAGTTAAGAACAAATCATTTGTTTGCTAAAAGAACCATTAAACCTGGTGAGGAGATAACAGTTAAATATACTATGTATAGAGTGGAGGACACAGATGTTTAATTTTGATGAGCAATATTCTATTGGGCAAAAAGGTGAAGAGTTAGTTAAGAAATATTACGAATCACAAAAAGATGATGGTAAAACAAAATTTATTGTAAGGGATGCCCGTAGAGAAGAGCAATTAAAAGGTGCTGATTTCTTTATTATTAATAATGAACTTGGCACGAGGTATGTTGAGGTAAAGACAGATACGCAGGCACAGGATACAAACAATGTAGCACTTGAAATACAAGTAGTGTATGGGGATACAAAACGCATTGGGTGTGCATTGAAAACATTTCCTGACTTTCTGTTTTACTGGATTTACCCAACAAACCGTATCCTTTACTGGAATCCAGAGAGTTTAATTCCATACATTATGGACTGGGTTATCGAAGATAACTACAGGATTGTAGATGCTCAAAATGAAAAATTTTTTTCACGCTCTTTGATAGTACCTATAAGCGACTTACTTGCGACTGGGGTTGTCAAAGAACTGAACGTAAGTTATCACTTATTGGAGTCTGTAGCTTAAGGAGGAAAGCTAGGTAAAGGAGGAAAACCTAGCAATCCCCCTGCTATTATTATAGAATGCGAGAAATAGTTTTATGTCGCAAATGTGGTAAACCACTTAAAATATTTCCTAAGAATAAAAAATGTGTTAATCTTATTTGTATAAATTATAACGTTTCTATTCGAAGGAGAAATAATGCCAATAAACAAAAAAGGTATGAAAAAACGATACAGCACGAAGAAGAGTAAAAAAGGTTCTAAGAAGTACTAATGGCTGGCAAAATAAAAAAAGGTGAAAATATTTTTAGCAGACCAAACGTGCTAAAGAAATGGGCTATGGATTTATCTGAAGCCTGTGGCTCTCAAATTATAAATAAGAAACCAAATGTTTCTAACATAGATGCTTTAGTTGAGAAATTTGTAATTGACTACAATCATAATATGGAAATGTTAAATGGCAAAAAAACCAGCAAGAAAACCGATTAATGCTGCGACTAAAGCTACCCTTCAAAAGAAGGCAGAAAACTCAAAGTACACTTATGGGCAACTTGCTGCTGTCTACAGACGAGGGCAAGGTGCTTATTTATCTAGTGGTAGCAAATCTTCTAGTATGGCTGCTTGGGCTATGGGTAGGGTAAATAGCTTTATTAGAGGTGGACATTCTCAAGATAATGACCTAAAGAAAAAAGGTAAGAAAAAAAGTGTCAAGAAAAAAAAGTAAACGTAAAGTTCCTTATGAAAAAGGAGTTCCTTCTAAGTATTTAAAAAATAAAAAAAATCCTAAATCTAAAGTTGCTGCCGAGATTAAGAGGACTGCTAAACTTTATAAAGAAGGTAAATACATAAATTTAAAAGCTGTACAAAAAAGTAGAGCAGTTAGGAAAAAGAAGTAATGGCACACGATGCACGTAAAAAGGCTATGTTAAAAAAACACGGACTATCAGGTGTCAATAAACCAAAACGTACTCCTAAGCATCCTAGTAAATCTCACGTTGTTTTAGCACAAGAAGGTCATAAAATAAAGTTAATTAGATTTGGTCAGCAAGGTGTTAGAGGTGCAGGTAAAAATCCTTCATCTGCTAAACAAAAAGCTAGACGTAAAAGTTTTAAAGCAAGACACGCTAAGAACATTAAGAAGGGTAAAATGTCCGCAGCCTATTGGGCTGATAAAGTAAAATGGTAAAAAATATAATCTGTATCGCACCTGACTGCGATAAACAGTTACCTGAAGGCAAAACTAAATATTGTAGTGATACTTGCTATAAACGTATATCTCAAAGAATACATAGAGCTAAACAAAAAGGAGAAACCTATGAAGTACCTGTTAAAGAAATTAATCAACCTAAATCTGCATCTGTCCGTAGAGGTTCTTTGTATGACAAGTTTAGGAATGATGGTTATGCTTCTGAACTTATAAAAGATTTAATTACTAGAAAAGAAGTTGCTGATGCATTAGGTTGTACAGCAGGACACGTAGCTAGAATGTTAGCAGCATATAGAGAAGATTTAGAAAAAGATATACAGGCAGAGAATTGGGAAGTATCTGATGATGCTAAACAATCTCTTGATGATTTTAAAAACTTTAGAGATAGATACTTTTTAACAGAACAAGGTATACCTTTTGAAACAGCAGACTTTCACCACAACTGGATTAAGTCTATTAACAAAGCATTACTTAATGGTGGACAACAAATGATACTAAGCCCACCACGACACGGTAAAACAGAATTGTTAATTCACTTTGTTATTTGGCTTATCTGTAGAAATCCTAACATAAGAATTATGTGGGTAGGTGGTAATGAAGATATTGCTATGAACTCTGTTATGTCTGTTATGGATACATTAGAACAGAACGAAAAACTTAAAGAAGATTTTTGTGGACCAGGTGGTAGCTTTAAACCAGCAACACGTGCAGGTAAGATGTGGTCAAGAAATGGTTTTACTGTATCTACAAGAACAGTATCAGGTATTAAATCTCCAACAATGATTGGTATTGGACGTGGTGGCAAGATACTTTCTCGTGACTGTGACTTAATTATTGCAGATGACATTGAGGACCATAGCTCTACTATGCAACCTGCATCAAGAAACAATACAAAAAATTGGTGGACTACAACATTAGGTTCTCGTAAAGAGGAACATACAGCTATGGTTCTTATAGGTTCAAGACAGCACCCAGATGATTTGTATTCTGCAATATTAGACAATGAGGCTTGGGATACAATAGTTGAAGAAGCACACGATTCAATGTGTGCATTACCTGAACTAGATGAAGAAGAACACGTAGATTGTATGCTATGGGGTAGTAAAAGAACTTTTAAATGGCTAATGAACCGTAAAAGAGATTCTATGACTACTGGTGGTTTAAAGAATTTTGAAATGGTATATCTTAATAAAGCATTTAGTGAAGCTGCAAGATTGTTTAATCCTGAACAAATATCTAAATGTTACGATATCAATATGCCTTTAGGTACAATACCTTCTGGTTCTTATTTAGTTGCAGGACTTGACCCTGCTGCTACAGGTTATCAAGCAGGTTTCTTATGGGCAGTAGAAACTAAAGCTGGTGAAATTAATATGACAATGGTTGATTTAGACAACAACTTAGGTGGTGGTCTAGATGAAGCATTTGAATTAATTAAAAAATGGTGGGATATGTATGGTTGCTACCATTGGGTAATTGAAGAAAATGGATTTCAAAAAGCAATAAGACAAGATAAAACTATTAAACAGTTTTGTAATGTACAAGGTATAAAGCTAGAAGGACACGAAACTCATAAAAACAAATGGGATGAGAGATTTGGTGTTACTTCATTAGCACCTATGTTTAATGAACAATTAATTACATTACCTTATATGGATGCTGAAGCTCAAAGTAAAACAACATTGTACACAAAACAATTAACTTACTTTGCATCTAAAGGTAAAGGTGGCAGAGGATACAAGTCTGATATTGTTATGGCAAGTTGGTTTCCAATGAAAGTTATTAGAACCTTGACAAAACTAACTCACGCTGATATGGGAATTGACTACACTCCTAGCTTTGAAGGTTATAATAGTGTAGAATGGAATGAAATACCCTGGAGATAAATGAAACCTCAAGACATAATTGAAAGAGCTATTCATCTTAAAAGAATGCACGATGATTCTTTAGTAGATAGAAGTAGATTCAGAGCAATATTAAATGGTGGCGAAGATGGAATTAGACAATTACTAGGTCCAGGATTAGATAACAATGAAGCATATACAATACCTGCTCCAAACTTATTGCTATCTGCATTAGATAGACTTTCTCAAAAAATAGGTAAAGTACCTTCTTTAGATGTACATATTACAAATGCAAGAGATTCTGCAAGAAATAAAACTAAGAAAGATAAATTAGAACGAATTATTAGTGCATACGATAAAATGCAAAGACTAGAGTTACAGCTACCACAAGTAGCTAGATGGTTACCAGGTTATGGTTTTGCTGTTTGGGTTATAACATCTAAGCCAGATGCTAATGGAAATATGTATCCTTGTGCCGAACTAAGAAATCCATATGATTGTTTTCCTGGTTATTACGGTAATATGCAAGAACCACAAGAATTAGCAATTATACAAAAAGTACCTGTAAAGAACTTAATAGCAATGTATCCAGAATTAAAGAGCTGGTTTGAAAGTTCTGATGATGAAAAAGATTCTTTTGATAGTTATAACTTAAATTATACAGATGACGGTAGTTGGGAAAACTCTAACGAGAATGGTGATGTAATTCTTGAGTATATGAATATAGAAGGTACATACGTTGTACACGTTGCATCAAAGAAAATTGTAGATTTTGTACCTAATCCTCTTAAATCAGGACCAGCATTTGTTATTGCAAAAAGATTTAGTTTTGATAGATTGCAAGGACAGTTTGACCAAGTAGTAGGACTTATGGCATCTATGGCAAAGATAAATATTTTATCTGTAATTGCTATGGAAGACGCTGTCTTTACTGAAACTAACATAGTTGGTGAAATAGAATCAGGACAATATAGAAAAGGCAGAAATGCAATAAACTATTTAACACCAGGTTCTCAAGTAGTAAAACCTACAACTAACCTACCATATCAGTTGTTTGAAGCTGTAGGTAGATTAGAAAGGCAACTAAGAGTTGTTGCTGGATATCCAGTTCAGGACGATGCTATATCACCAAACTCATTTGTAACAGGTAGAGGTCTGGAAGAACTGGAGTCTGGCGTAGGTGCAATGGTAAATGAATACCACACAATATTAGAATATGCTTTACAAGAAGTAGATTCTAAAAGACTTGAGTTAGATGAAGTATTATTTGCTAATAACAGAAAACCTATATCAGGTACATACAAAGGTGCTGCTTTTTCTGAAAGCTATACACCTTCAACAGATATTGATAAAAACTATGTAACAAGAAGAAAATATGGTGCTATGGCATCATTTGACGCTCCAAATAAAATTGTTACTGGTTTACAGTTATTACAAGCAGGTATCATTGATAGAGAAACTATGCAACAAGAAATGGATGGTTTAGAAAACTTAACTCAAATCAATGAAAGAATTACAAAACAAAGAACAGAAGAAATTCTATATCAAATGTTATTACAAAATTCCCAACAAGGCGATAAAGCAGCAATGATGGCTGTAGTAGAAATATATAACAGTCCAAAACAAATGGGCAGTATTTTAGATAAATACTTTACTGCTCAAGGTGAAGAACCTAGTCCTGAAGAGCAAGCGTTAATGCAAGCTGCACAACAGCAACAAGCACAAGCTCCTCAAGGTCCACCTAACTTAGCAGCATTACTAGGAGGTGCAGGTGGCTGATATTAATCAAGAATTTGCAAAAATAATAGCTTCTAACTTTACAGCAGAAGAACAACCTATGTGGGAAGAAGCATCTGAAAAATTAGAAACCAACCAACAGTTTGATGTAAGTAAAGTTATAGACATCTTGACAGTTGCATATATACCTATGGTAGGAAGAATAGATATATTAATTGTTCCTGATGACTTTGAATATGGAGAAGATTATGGCACGAGGAATTAAAAGAAGATACTTATCTGAATCTTATGGTGAAGGTAAAGAGTTAGAAGAACAACAGCGTGCTGCTGAAATGTTTAAACAACCTACGGATACTGTAGAAGTACAGCCTGAACAAGCACCAGTTCCACCTAGAGTTGATGCTTTACCTATTGGTAGACCTACTGAAAGACCAATGGAGTCTGTAACATCAAACAATTTAAATAAGTTTGGTCAAGGTTTACAAATGGATAGAAACTTTATACTAAGACAAATGTATGCAGTATTACCAAGTGAGGATATTTTAGCATTAATGGATGATGGTATTTAGGAGTAAATATGGCGTGGGAGTGGAGCTTTACATCACCATATCAAGATGCTCTTGATTCTGACTTTGTAAAGCAAAGAAAACAACAAGCACAAGAACTTAGAACTTTTTTTTCTCAAAACAATATAGCTGAAAACTTAGCTGGTATATCACAACAATATGGTTATCTACCACGTGATGTTCAAGTTGGTGCTGCTATGGTTGGTTTGACAAAAGAAAGTCCAGAGTTTACTTCTATTATTGAATCTTATTTAGATAAAGAAAGAAGTTGGTGGGAAGGTGTTAAGGCAGCAACAAGAGGTGCTGTACGAGGTGCTTTTGTTGGTATGGAATCTGCTAGCCAATTTGTTAAAAGATATGGTACTGCAGGTATGCGTTATTATTCTAAGAAACAACAAAACCCTTTATTATTTTTTAGTGGTATTGGTACTGCAGCAGCTTTAATAAATCCTGATTACTATAACGAAGTTAAGAATGTATTTAAAGAAACAGGTCCTACATTAGCTGGTAGAGCATTTAAAGAAATAAGTAAAGGCAATAGAGTTAATTTAGGAGAAGGATATTTTGGTAATTCTACATTAGCTGAAGATACAGAAGTTTATAAAGAACTTGTTGGTAGAGGTGCTGATGCAGAGCAAGTTAGAGAAATAATACAAGAACAATTAGGAACACCATTATCACAACAAACTATTGATGATAGGGAAAGAGCTGCTATGTCTTATTCTGGTAGAAGAGGCACAGTTAAGTTATCTCCTGGTCGTGTTGCTGCAGTAGAAATATTTGAACCTGGAACAAAAGCATTTAAGTTTATGTCAGGTCTTATTGATGGTGCATACACAATATTTACAGACCCTTCTACTTATTTTGGTATGGGTTTGTCTAGAGCAGGAAAAGTTGCAAGAACATACAATCCTACAGTAGTAAATCAAGGTGGACTTATAAATAAAGCTGTAAGAGCTACTGTACATCAACCTACTGCAAAAGAATTTATAAATAGCAGAGTAGGTACAGATATTGCAGACTTACTAGCTAAGACAACTACTTATGATGAAGTTGAAATAATTCTTAAAAAGAATGCTCGTGAAATGAATGATGGTGCATTATTAATGAGAAATCTTAGAGATACTAAAGATACAGAAACTATTAAGAAATTATTGATTGATGCTATTGAAGATGATTTGAAATTTAACACAAGATTAGATGCAAACTCTTTGTTGTTTAAAGGTAAGTTTTCTAGAGCAGCAGCAAAAGCATTTTATGGACCAGACGTTTCTGCTGTTGGTTTTAAGACAGCAATGAAATTAAGAAATCAAAACAGTAAATGGAATCGATTATTTCAAGAATTTCCTGCTCCTAAATTACACGCTAATGATTTAAACCAAACATTTTTTGAATTAAAAGACTGGATGAAATTTGCAAAAGTAGATGATGATGTTGCTTTTAAAGCACTAGATGATATTGCTAACAGTATTGATGATGAAGTATTAGACAATATAGCTAAAGCTGGTATGAAATCTGGAGACCCTAGACCTGCTAAATTAGCAAATGTTGTAAGAGTACTTGAAGTTTTAGGTGGAGAAAATGGTGTGCTTCCTCATATAGAAAAAAAGTTTATGGCTTTAGAGTTGCCTCCAGAACTTGTAAAAGGTATGAGAAAGTTTATGACATCTGTAGATGAAACAAGAAAATACTTTAGAGGTGCATTTGGAGAAGAATGGTTTCAAGGACAAAAGCTAGATGTACTAGATAATTTTGGTAATGATGTTTTATCATTGCAGCTTAATCTTGATGAAGCACTAAAAGTAGTAGAAAAGATTGCAAGTAATGCAGGTATTAAAAAATCTGTAATGGGCAATATGAATAAAATTTTAAAAACTGCTAAAGAAGATTTATCAAAAAGAGTAAATGATTCACCTGGTACTGGTAATACTTCTGCTGGATGGGCGCAGTTTGCTGATGATGGTTTTGAAGTATCTACTGCAGGTGATGACTTTGGAAAACAATTTTCTGCATTTAATGCAAAATTTTTAGATGGAGATTCTGTAGAACTTAAATGGGCAAAGGCTAAAGGTTACGACAGCATAGAACAAGCAAAAAGAAATCCTGCTGTAGATTCTGATGGTAGACCACTAGAAAATTTTAATTATTATCCAGAGTATAAAAAAATATGGAATGCTTGGGCTGATGAAAACCCAGACCTTATTGAACAGTTAGCTATAAAAGCTCAAGGTAAAAAATTAACAGATAAATTTGCTAATACAAATAACAATCAAGCTAGAGCATTATCAGAAATAATTAATGAAAGATTTGGAAAACAAAAAATAAAAGATATAAAAGCTGAAGGTAATCCTATAGCTATGAATAATAAAGTTAAAAATAGAGATAACATTATTTACAACAAAGACACTACAACTTTAGATATGATTATGTCTGGTAAAAGAACTCATACAACTAGAACTCTTGCAGGTTATGGTTCATTAGCACCAAGAGTTGGTCAAATAAGATTAATGCAAGATAAAAATACTGGTAGACAAGTTATGGTAAGAATTACTGGTATTAATAAACTTCCAGATGATTTATTTGTAAATCCTGAATTAGAAGATTTAGCCAGAGAGTTAGCTAAAAAAGAAGGATATACATTTGAATTTTATCAAACTGCTATTAGTGGTAAATTGCAAAGACAAAAACAAAATAGACTTAGAGGTAGTTTAAAACCAGAAAATGAAATGGTAGGTGTTGAGTACGAACTTGCTAGTCCTACAAATATTGTAAAAGACCTAGATAATGTAGCTAGTATTGGTGGATTGAAAGATGAATTTCTAGAAATGGTAGAGCCTGCTGCAACTATAGATAGGCTTACACCAGAAATGGATATTGTTGTAAAAGAAATAAATAGTGGTGGTCAAACAGGAGTAGATTTAAATGCATTAGAAATAGCATCTGATTTAGGTATTGCTACTGGTGGTAAAGGTATGCCTGGATTAACTGTAGCTGACCAGATAATGGGTAGGTATGACCATCAACAAGGTCAATTAATGAAGTACAACGTACAAGATACTACTGAAGATATATTGATGGATTTAAAAAATGATTTATCAAACCTTATGCATAGGATTGCAAAGCATAATGAAGGTGTAAATTTTAAATCTACATTTGATGAATCAAGATTAACACCTGCAGAAATTGCAGCCTACAAAGCTATACAACAAAAACCATTTGACCAAATGTCAAAGATAGAAGTAGATAGACTTAGAGCAATAGAAATAAAAGCAAAAGGTGGATTTATAAATCAAACTTTAAGTAAAGATGCTAAAAAATCTATTGATGAATATATAAAGAAATTTAAAACTGGTGCAGAAGGTGGACTTCTTTATAAACAATATAAACTAGAAGATGAGATAGCTGACTTAACAAAAGAGATAAAACTTAGAAAAGAACAAGCATTAAAAAAAGGTGTAATATCTGTTAATGCTACTGACGAAGAAATACAAGAAGTTCTTAAAAATGGTGAATTAGCTATTTCTGCATTACAAAAATTAAATGTAAAACTTGAAGGAAAAAACTTTAGAGGTCAAACTCAAGATGGTAAAAGAATTAGAGAACGAGCTATACCTTCTAAAGAGCTAGAGGGTTTACTTGAAGAAGGTAAAGATTTAGACCAAACAATTTTAGATTTACAAGATAAAGCATCAATATTTAATTTTATTGAAAATCCTAGAATATCTTATTACTTAGGAACAGAGCCTGGAGTACCTCTTAGTAGAAAAGGTGTAAAAGTAAAAGAATATAAATTTGGTGAAGCAGACTTAGGAATTGCACCTGACGAAGATAAAGCAAAGTTAGCAGAAAAAGCAGGATATACACTTTCTAAAGAAGATTTAAGACAACCTTCTAAAAGGGTTATTGAGTATGATGATTTTGATATAGATGGATATGTTGAATCAGTAGAAGAAGGTGGATTATATATTGCTTCATTGCAAGCTAAGAAATTAAAAAATGTAAATGAATTAAATCGTATACGTGAAGTAATGAAATACAAAGGTAAAGACGCTGATAGATATCTAACACTTACTGATGAAATAAGAAAATTAGAAACAGGTGATATAGGTTCTATGAAACCCGACGCTAGATACTATGCCAAGAGAACATCTATGAACGTTGATAACACAGATGCAACAATAGTTTTGTTTAGTAAAAAAAACATACTGCAAGATATAGGAACAGCTAAAACTATATTATATGCATCTAGGGGTAAATGGGTTGGAGCAAATTGGAAAGCAGAAATAACTAAAAATATTGATAAATATAAAACTGGTGTATTTGCTAAGACTTTAAATAAACCATTAATAATTATTGATATGGATAACCCAACATTAACTGATGAGTTTATAGAACAAGCACAAAAACTTCTTAAAGGTAAAAAGGTAAATGTTGCTGGTCCTAGAAAGTTTACAGATAAAGAATCTATAGAAAGAGTACTAAGACCTTTGTTAGTTAAAAGCAAAGTTCCATTTACTAAAAAGAAAGCTGGTAAAAAATTATTAAAAGAATCTAAAGTAACTCCTCAACAGATATTAGATTTCTTTCAAGAAAAAGTACAAGACCAAAGTTTAATGAATGATATTGCTAATTCCCTATTTGAAGAAGCTAATATACAAAACATAGCAAGAGTTAAAGGTAGACCTACTGCACAGTTAGTTGCAGAGTACCTTGCTAGTGATGCTATACCTATGCCTGATGCTAGATTATTCCTTAGAGTATTTAGTCCTGCAAGAGAGTTTTGGTTAAGAGCTGCAGGTAAAGGTAAGATGATACCTCAAAGATTACCTGGATTACAAGAGGATGAATTTATATCATCACAGTTTGAAAAAGAATTAGCTAAACCTCTTAACAGACTTTATGAACTTACAACAATGGAAGATAAGAAGGTAAGTCAAACTGCAGAGTTGTTTGTTAGAAATGCACGTAAACAATTTAAATTAACTAAGAACGAAGAAGAAGGTGTAGTAAGAGAACTTACTGCAGGTTATTTAGGATTACTTGGAGATTCATTTATGAACAAGGCTTGGAAACCAGCAATACTTCTTAGAGCTGCGTGGACATCAAGAGTTGTAGGTGAAGAACAAATGCGTATGTGGATGGATAACCTAGACAATGTATTTAGTCATCCTCTCTCTGCATTTGCTTGGATAATGGGTAAAGATAAAAGACGTTTGTTTAATGAAGTAAGAGGTTATGGAGATGAGGAAGTTGCAGAAAGATTAATAGCTAAAGGTGTATATGACATTATGGGAGATACATTAGGAGATTCTCTTGAAGCACAATCTTCTTTAACAAAATCTCACGGTGGTGTATTAGACCCAGAAGGTTTATCTAGGAAATGGTCTTTTGAAGAAGTATCTATTAATGATGATAAGTTTATACCAGGTGCTGCTTCAGAGTTACTTCAGTTATCTGATGACCCATTAACTGCTGAAATAGCATACAGACTTACTGGATTCAATGGAACATTTAGAGGACAGATAATAGAACAAAAACAATTTACACCACAGAAAGTAAAAAACAATCCTAACAAAATATTTGTATTTGGAGATAACATAGCTGGTACTGGTAAAGGTGGTCAAGCAGTTATTAGAGGTAATCCTAATATTATAGGAATTCCAACAAAACATTCTCCTAGAAAGTTTTTTACTGATGATGATTATGAGGTAGCAGTAGAAGCTATTGATAAAGCATTAGCAGAGATAGATGATGCTAGAGGTTTAGGTAAAGTTATTGTATTACCTAAAGATGGTATAGGTACAGGGAGAGCAGGACCTAAAGACCCTAAAACTGGTAAGTATACTGGTTTAGAAAAACAAGCTCCAAAAATAAATGCTTACCTTCAAAAAAAACTTAAAGAATTAAAAGCAGAAAAAACAGATGCTGTATTAGATGATGTTATGTCTGCTGAAGATGCAATACAAAGTATTAAAGATGATTTCTGGCAAGGACCATTAGACTCCTGGCGTAGAGCTATGACCTATGGAACAGATGAAACTGCTAAATATCAAAAATCTAAAATGCTTACAGATAGAGCAGCAGCAGATGCATACATAGAAGGTTTAGTAGCTAGGTTACATTATAAGACTGGTGGACATTATAAAACATACGAAGAGTTTTCTGATGGCTCTAGAAAGTTGTTAAATGATAGTCAAGCTCCTACACCTGCTGATAGTAGAAGTACATTTGAATCTATAATTAGACACGAAATCACATTTCCTGGTGATGATGAATTAATTAGACACGTTGCTTTTGGTAAGAAAGTACAAGCTGCTAGAGAAGGAGTACCTAAAGGAGAACCTGCTTTATTAAGACTTGGTGTTAAAAAAGATGGAACTATTGATTATGTAACTTGGGGTAGAGGACAAACTATTGATGACCACGCTAAATATAAGAAATGGTTAAGAGCTAAGAATAAAAATGAAAAGACTTATGATGTTGGCCACGTTATGAAGAAGTCTATTCACGATATGAATGCAGAAAGAATTAATAGATATGACCAAGTAATTGAAAGTATGTTTACTGCTTTTATGGCTGTACCTACAAATAGATTATCTCGTTCCTCTGCATTTAGACAATACTACTGGAGATTTATTGAAGAGAATGGTGCTTTCTATGACAATGCATTAAAAGATGAAATTATTGAAAGAGCTAATATGCAAGCATCTAGATGGGTAAAGAATGCTGGTTCTACAGCTAAGAAACTTAAATCAACTAGACAAATTAAAACTGAGGATGGAAGAGTTTTAGGTATAGAAAATATTGCAGAACTAGATGAAGCTGCTAAAGCATATGCATTAACAGAAACAAAAAGACTTCTTTATGATTTAAATAAACGACACGTTGTATCTGATATGTTAAGACTTGCATTCCCATTCGCAGAAGTTTATCAAGAGATTATTGGTACTTGGGGTAGATTAATTAATCAGCAAAAGTTACTAGCTGGTAGAAAAGTACAACGTGTTATTACTGGTGCTAGAAACACTAATGAAGAAGGAGAAGAAGGTTTCTTTCATACAGATGAAATGTCTGGAGAAGAAATGTTCTTTTTTCCTGGAACTGAATTATTAACTAACTGGATGTTTGGAGAAGATGAAAATAGAATTATTAACAATCCAACAACAGGACAACCTATGGAAGCACCTGATGTAAGAGTAAAACTGGAGGGTTATGCTTCATCACTTAATATGGTCGCAGGTAATCCTGTTCCTGGTTTAGGTCCATTAGTTGCAATACCTGCAGGTAAGTTACTACCTGATACAGAACTAATAGACAAACTATTCTTTCCATATGGTAGAGAAGAAGGTTCTGCTTTAAGTCCTTACACATTCTTAGAACAAACAATACCTTCTTGGTTAAAGAAACTATTAGCTATGGGTAGTGCAAGTAGTCCTGATATGAAGAGAACATATGCAAATACATACAAAGATGTTTTAAAGATGTTAATTACTACTGGTCTTTATGATGACTCTACTAAAGCAAAACAACAAGATGCTATGAACAAAGCAAAAGATATTGCTAATAGAATGACTTGGATTAGAGCTGCTGTACAGTTTGCTGCTCCAACAGGTGCTGTAGTTAGATACGAAATAGAAACAACACCAGGTGGTGCATTGTATTTAGACCCAGCAGAATTTAAAGAGAATGACCCAGATGGATATTACTTTGGTATGTCTATATTTGCAGATGCATATTACAGAATATTAGCTAAATACAAAGGTGACCAGTTAGCTGCTACTACAGAGTTTGTTAATCAGTTTGGTATTGACCCATCTGCATTACTTACTTCTAAGTCAAAAGAAATTACAAAGCGTTCATATACAGAAGAAGGTGGTAGATTTACTAGAAGCAATAGTGAAGTATTACAAAGATATCCAAACATTGGATACTATATATTCCCAGATAATCCATTAGATGAGTTTGATTTTAACTCTTGGTCACAATCATTTGCGGATAGAGATAGAGTTGATTTATCTGAAGATGAATATGTTGCAACTATTAGAAATGCACAAGGTAGATTAGCTTACGAATATCAAAGAAGAATGTTATTTGACACACCACAATTCGCTAATGTACCAAGTCAGCAGAAGTTTGAGATGCTTACAGCATTAAGAAACTCATTGAGACAAGAGTATCCTGGATATGGAACTACTTCAACAGTACCAACATCAATGGATGTAGATTCAAAGATAAGAGAATTTCAAGATATGATTGCACAAGATGGCTCAACAAAAGTTAAATTACCTAATGGGCAAAGCCTTGAGATACAGGATTTACCTGCAGTAAGAGGAGCTATAGAGTATTTAGAAGCAAGAGATAGACTATTATCAGAAGCTAGACTTGTATTAGGAAGTAATGTATCATTACAAAGAGAACAATTAAGTGGAGCTAGAGCTGAATTAAGGCGACTATCTCAAGAGTTATTCGCTAAATATCCAGACTTCTACTATGTGTATCTTGATTTATTTAAGTATGAAGTTGAAGAACAATATACAGACGTTACATTTTACGGAGGTAATTCTTAGTGGATAGAGAAGAACAAAAATATCAAGAGTTAGGGTTTACATTAAAAACTATTTTTGATGCTGTTAAAAAAGGATTAATTACATTTGATAGTAAATTAATAGAAGGTTTCTTTGACTCTCCACCGCCTCAAAAAATAATAGAAAACATACTTAAGTTAGTAGAACAAGGTGCAGAAACAAGTGCTATGAAAGCTATAGCTAGCTTTATAGTACCAAATGCTGAAGAAAAAGATAGAAGGAAAAGACTCACTACAGCATTTACATCAGGATTAACTGGACAAGAACCTGAAGAATTATCAGCAAACTTAGATACTGCAGATATTATTGCAGAAGCAGATGCTGAATATGCTAACTATGTTACCAGTACAGTAGATACAACACCTGGTGGTAGAGCTAAAAGAGATTTTCAATTAGGTGCATCATCTAAAGGATTGCTTGATGCTGCATATGCTAAGTATAAAGAAGATGGAGATACAGATGCTTTCTTAGAAGTAGTAACATCTGTTGAGTTAAATAATCTACCAGAACTTACAAGTGATAGTACATTCTACCAAAGGTATGTATCACAATATGCCCCAATGACCTTTTATGGTTTACAAGATGATGTTCAATTATTAAATTATAGAGAAGCTGCAGGTAACAATAAGCTAACTCCTTTGTACAATTATGGATTAGCTCCAGCATTCCTAGCTGGACTAGACCCTAATAAAATATTAGAAATACAAACTAAGTTAATGGAAGCAGGATTTTTGCAACCTGGTACTTATGTTCAAGGAGTTATTGGTGAAATAGGAACACCAGGAGAAGATGCTACTATACAAGCATTGGAAAGTGCATTTAGTTATTTAAATACTAAACCTGAATATGGAATAGATATAGATGACTTAGCAGAGATTAATGCTGCTGCTAATGGTGATGAAGGTGCGTTCTTAGGATTTCTTAGAAATTACTTTGAAGATTCAATAGAAGAAATAAGTTTAAGAGATACTAATCCAATACTTACTGCACCTACATTACTAGCACAAGCAAATCCCGACTTCTTAAAGTTCAATGTAAATCAAACAGTAAGAGATACGATAGGTGCTAATCCTAGCCTTAGAGATTATCAAGTTATTTATGACTGGGCAGGTTCAGAGATAGAAAGATTATCTGCTGCTTATGCTGAATCACAAAAGATTTATGAACAAGCTAGAGTAGATGTTGCTGCTCAAGCTGCACAAGATAAACTATCTGGTACTGAACAAGATTATTATTTATTACCACCAGCTATGTCTGATGCAGATGTATCTGCTGCATTCGCAACTGGATTAGATGAATTTGTATATAATTATTTTAAACCACTTCTCGACCAAGGTAAAGAAGACCAAGCCTATCAACAAGGACTAGGAGTAGCTATAGCGAGCTTAAGTAAATAATGGATGAAGATTTTAAAATAACTATAGATAGATTGAAGTATCAACATAATATAGAAGATAAATATATACCTGCATTAATGATGACAGCTTATTATGAATCAGCACTTGACTTTGATGAAATAGGTTTAAACAAAGATGAAGCAGGTAATGTCGTTAGTAAGGATATAGGATACTTTCAAATTAATGCTGCTAGTTTTTACGATAAGCAAGGAAATCCAGACCCTACATTAGAACGTTTCTTTTCAAAAATGGGTGATAAAAAAACATTATCACAAGAACAATTTGAAAAAAAATTATTAGGTGAAAAATATAATACAGCTTATGCTGCTCATATAATTAAAGACTTTCACGAGTATAGTGTAAAAGACCCATTTGGTAAATGGAATGCATATACAGATTATGTAAGACCATTCTTACAAGGAGAACCTATTCCTGGTAAAACATTAGAAGAACAAGTTAATGGTATTAAAGCATATGTTGATGCTTATATGTATTTAAATGATTTAAAACAAATAGAAGAGTTTAAACCTTTTGTAAATAAAAAAGCTAAAGTATTAGATGGATTTATGGGAAAGATAAAAAACAATGGTTGATAGAGCTTGGAAGTATTCAAATAAACCTACGCCAGATTTAGTATATTACGATGCTGATACTGGACATTATTATTATTTATATAGTGCTGGAGATTTCTTATCAGAAGATACTGATGAAGCAGTATATATATCATATGATGTAGGTGTACAAAAACCACACGGATTAACTAATGATAGAAAGCTACCTCAAATAGTAACTACTGCACCAGGTATATTACTTGGTCATACTGCACTAACTGCATCTAACATATCTAGTAACTATGACGATATGGATGATTTTAATCCTGCTCAAATATTTGAAGAAACAATAGAACTGTATGAAGAGTATGCACCTTGGTTTTATGAAGTAACTAAAGATGAAGAAGGTAATGTTGTATCAGCACCAGGTATGTCTTTACTACTTGAACACCTATGGTTAAACAGACCAATAGATGAGAATGACCCAAGACTAAAAGAATTAAAGATGCCTTATACAATAGGACAGATACAGTTTATCAATGCTGGTGGTTTAAAGAACAATGACTACAACACTAACTCAAGGTTAAGAGAACTTAGAGATGCTAGAACAGATGAGTTAAATGCAACTCTTACAAAGATTGGTATAAGTGTAGATAGTTTTGTAGAGGAAAACTTTGACCAGTATCAAAATCTTATAGAGCTATATACTCAAGGTTATTTGAATGCTGCTAACTTAGATGACTTTGTAAAGCATTACACAGGTATAGATGTATTATCTTCTGAAGATAGTAGGTACTTATCATTTAAGAATATTATAGAAGAACAAGTTGATGCACCGCTAAAATTTGATTTAGGTTCTTTAGATTTTAGAAAGAGTAAAGAAGCAGACAGACTAGGTATAAGATATCTTGGACAGCTTAAGTACAATACATTAGATGAAGATACTAAAAAAGAAATAGCATACTTAGTATCTACTGACCAATCTGATGTAGCTGAACAAAAGCTACAAACTATATTTGATAGTGACCCATACTTTGAAAGATTTGCAGGTAAAGGATTAAACTACGGACAAGTAGTAGGTCCATACAAACAGTTGTATACTTCTATATTTGGAGATGCACCTGATGAAAATGATACATTTATTTATGAAGTATTAGGTATGGGTTTTCAAGAGGCAGGTAAGTTTATGAGACAAAAAGCCTATGAAGTAGGTAATGAATACTTTGGAAGAACAGTTGCCACAGCTATGAATCAAGGCTTAGGTGGCAATGTGATAAGAGGAATATAATGGCAACAAAACCTTTTGTAGACCCTAACGCACCTTACGGTGGTAGACAAGTAACTATCTATGGACCTAATGGGGAAGTTACTATTGCACAGCAATTTAGAAGAGAAGGAGAGGAAAAGTCTGAACTAGATAGATACTTAGATGACTTAGGTTATTCAAGAACAAGACCTAGTTCTGGTACTGGTACTCCATCATCACAATCTACAGAAGATTCAATACAATTTACATCAGCACAAGCTCAAATACTTATGCCTTGGCTTACAAAACTTGCACCTGTAGAAGGTAAGAAACTTATAGATGAGTATGTGAAAGGTTATGTTGAAACAGGTGAGCCTACCTTTGCATTAGCAAAGATGCGTTCTAGTGATAGTTATGAAAAAGTATTTCCTGGTATAACTAGAGACGATGGTTCTTTAAGAATGTCAGAAGCTACCTACTTGCAAAACAAAGAAGCAGTACTTATACACTTTAATGAATATGGTATTGGTGGATATGGAGCTCAAGTTATTGATACTTTGTTTCCTTCATTAGTAGAAGGTAACGTATCTCCAGATGAGATTTCTGCAAGATTATCTGTAACTGATAGGCAATTAGGTAATCTATCTCCTGACCAAAAGAGAAGTGTATTAAGTGCCTATGAAGAATATTACTCTACAGAACTTGGAGAAGTTATAGAGTTAGATGATGCAGCACTTATACCATTAGTTATTGACCCAGAAATAAATGCACAGATATTAAATAGACAACTTAATGTAGCTAAGATAGGTAATCAATATCAACAAGTATCTGGTGCAGAAGCATCAAGGACTGCTATAGAAAGTTTAGTAGGTGCAGGTTTGCAAGCATCTGAATCTCAAAAAACATTTCAAGCTGCAGTTGATAGGGCTTTAATTAGTTCTAGATTAGCAAGAAGACAACTTAGGACAGATGCACCTTCAGCTATGGAAATATTAGAATCTCAATACTTAGGTGACTTAGATACAACCCAGCAGTTACAATCTATACAAGCACAAGCTGCATCAGAATCAACAATACAATTTGGTGCTGCTAAAACTCAAGAAGGTGCAGTAACTGGCTTGACAGAAAAATAATTCTGCTATAATAAGTTTAGTGCCTGACAGGTCGGCAGATTAAATATAGGGCTGTAAATGCGATAGCACCACCAAGGTGTGTTATCTGGCGTTCGTAAACCCTTGTGTAAAATCCCTTTAATTACCTAGCGATTAATACTATGGGATATTTTATATGCTAGAGAAGATGGAGATAATAATGGAAGAAATACAACAAGAGATAAATACTACAGAATCAATAGATGATTCTACTGATGGTATTAAACAACTTAGAGAAGAGTATAAAAAGCTAAAGGCAGAGAACAAACAGTTCAAAGCTAGTGCTATGAATAATGCTTTAAGTTCTTTAGGACTACAAGCAGATAAAGGTATAGGAAAAGCTGTTACAAAACTCTATGATGGTGATGTCAGCGTAGAAGCAATCAAAGAATTTGTTGCTCAAGAGTTTGGAGAAGTTAGTAGTTCTGAACAACCTAGCAATAATGTAACTAATAATGTAGTTGAAGCTCAATCTAGAGTTGAGCAATTAAATCAACTTGGTGTAAATGCTGAACCTACTGATATAAGTCAGGAGTTTAGAAAATTCGTTAGTAATCCAGACATAAGTACAAGAGATAAAATCAACGCAAAACTGCGTATGATTGATACTTTAAAAGACAATAAATAATTTATAGGAGAAGATAATAATGGCAGATATAACATTAACTAATAATACGTTATATGCACAAAACATTAATAACTTTACTGGTGAATTGTTTAAAGTTGGTGGTCAAAGAACACCTTTCACTTCTGCTGTTGGCGGTATTAGTGGTGGTGGTAAAAGCATTCAATCTACATTCTGGCAATTCCAGGTTGAAGATAATGCTGTTATCTCATCCGAGCCTACAAAAGGACAAGAAGGTTCTACACCTACAGAATATCTTGGAAGAGACAGAGCTGCATACACTTATGTAACTCAAATTTTCCACAAGGGTGTACAAATGACTTACACAGCTTTGGCATCTACTCAAAATCAAAACCCATTTGATTTATCAGCAAACATTGCTAACGCCTCTGACGGAGACGGAACAACAACTGCTGGTGATAAACTAGGTTTGTTTGGCGGTAGCCCAGTAAGTGATGAGTTTGCTTTCCAAATGGAGAAAGCAATGGAAAAATTAGCAAGAGAAGTTGAATGGTTTGCATTCAATGGTACATTCTCTGATGGTGCTAACACAACACCAGGTTCAGGTACACGTGAAATGCGTGGACTTAAAGAATGGTGTGAGCTAAATGCTAATGCATCTAACTCTGTAGCACCAGTCGCAACTGGCGGTAACATCTATTACAACGATACAGTTGGTGATGGTTCAGGTACAGCTCAAGTTCTTTCTTGGGATGCAATCGCAGAATCATTAAAGAGACTATATGATGCTCACGCACCAATGTCTAATCCAGTTCTTGTAGTTAATCCAAAGCAAATGCTTGACCTTAACAAAGAATTGATTTCTAACTCTTTAAGTGGCACATTAGCTGCTATCTTACCAAGAGATAGAAACGTTGGTGGTGTCGATATCGACACAATCGTGACACCATTTGGTTCAGTTGGAATGATGGTCGTAGACCCTAACATCCTTCCTGCTGATACTGCATTTATTGCAGACTTGTCTTACATTAGCCCAGTCTTTACAAATATCCCTGGATACGGAACAGTATTCGTAAGAGATATTGACCAAGATGCTAATGCAAGAATTGGTAAAGCGATATATATGGAGATGGGATTCGAGTTCGGACCTCCTTCATATCATCTTAAAATTGCTGGAGCTGACTCAGCTTAAGTAATATTAATTTTCAAGATTAGGGTGGAACTCCACCTCCACCCTTTTCTTGTGCTATCATAGGTTGAAATGAGCAATAATATAGGAAACCTTGTTGATAGAGTCTATCGAGAATACTTAGAACCAAATGATGATGTACAATCATTTTCTGTTTTAAGAGATACTTTAGATGCAGATTCAACAGACACAATCGTACAATACGAATCAGAATATTTAACATCAGAAGAAGAAGATGCTATGGAAGCAGGTGCTTTTATAGAAGTCGGTAAAGAACTTATGTTGGTTACTGATTTAAATACTTCTGCTGAACAAATAACAGTAAAGAGAGCAGTTAGGGGTACGCCCTTAGAAACACACGCTATTGATGATTTAATTAAAATCAATCCAGTATTTCCAAGAAAGAATGTATTTGATGCTGTGTGTGACCAAATTAAGAATTTATATCCTACATTATTTGCAGTAGAAACTAAATCAATAACATCTAAAACAGGATACATTCCTTTAGATGGAGCAAATGATAATTATTAATAGCACCTATTAAAGCTATATCACAGTACACAGACTTTTCTGCTGGTTCAGATGAAACTGGAACTATATTTGCTGGTGTTGCCGTAGAGCTAGTTGATTTACCAAATCCTTTTACATATACAAATGCTAGTGGTACAGAAGTTACTGTTACATATAGCAACAATGGACCTAACAAAGTAAATGCTATTCAGATTTATAATGTAGATGCAGGTCATCAAGTACACGTTACTTTTAAAAAGAAGTTTGTTACACCTACATCTGAAGACGATACACTTACAACCATTGGTATGGAAGATGAATATGAACCTATAGTTATGGCTGGTGTTGCTGCACAAATAATTGCAGGTAGAGATATACCTACTGCAACTGTAGAGAATATTACTCAAGCTATGCAAATACAAAACTTTCCTGTGAACTCTGCAACAAATATTAGAAACTCTTTATTGTCATATCAAAGAGTATTAATACAACAAGCACGAAAGGATTTAAGAGCTAGGTTTCCAGAGCCAGTAACAATTAACAAGATAAGTTATACATAATGGCTAGAGTACCTTTAGTTTCTAATACAGAAAATCCTAAAAGAAAAGGATATGATTTAGCTTTAGATGATTTATTATTTAGAACTGCTGTAGCACCGAATAGACAATTAACTATTTCCTCTGCTGAATTTCCAGAACAACAAATAAACCTAACACAAAATCCAGAAGATATTACTACAAACGTTGGTCAAATATTTTCTAGGTCAAACTTTAGTGGTGGACAAGGATTAGATTCAGCACATCAAAGAAATAATAGTGTTACAGATACCACTAGATATTATGACAGCAAAGGTGTTGATGTATTTCACGGAGATGAAACAAGTAGTTATAAAGTTCATTTGCTATATACAACTGAAGATTTAGATGTACAAGGTTCAGAAACAACATTTAATTCTACTAATAACTACTTAGTAAGAACTGATAATGGTAATTTATGGGTAGTAGATGATGATGAAGTATTAGTTAGTACAGATGATGGCGATACTTGGAGTAACTCTGTAACTGCAACTTATACTATTACAGGTATTGTAGCTTATGGTAATCAAATATTTATAACAGCAGGTAGTGGAACTAATGCAGAAATACAACATTACGATGGTAGTTCTTGGTCTATTGAATCACTAGGCTCTTACTTAACAGGATATTTAACAGGCGTTTATTATTCTAAAGGAACATTGTTTATTACTGGTAAATCAAGTTCTGATGTTTATTACTTATGGCACGCAGACCCAATACAAAAAAACTTTAATAATCAATTTACAACTTCATCATCTAATTTAATAGTTACTGCTGAAAATGATTTTACTGCTGGTGTAGATGCTGGTGCAGTTACTTTAATTAGTAACGAAAACGGAATAGTTTATTCTATCAAAGATGTATCTGGTACGCCTACTCTACAAGGGCAAACTAAAATTCATTTTGAAAGAATACATTCGTTAGCTGCAGCAGAAGGAATTATATTTATAGGTACACAAGAAGTATCAAGAACTGTAGGAAGATTTTATCGTGCAGATTTAACTGTAGCTGATGACTTGTATGTCTTAGCTAATAGACAATTAATTAAAGAATGGATTGTATCTGGAAAAGATACTTGCCCTCATTCTATGTTTGTTAGTAGAGATAGTGTTTATATGGGAGTACACGAAGCAGATAATGAAATGTATTTATGGAGATATTATTTACCTACTGCAGGATTAGCTAGAGATTTAAAAACTAGCGGTAATGGTTTATGTATGGGAATAACACAAGCTAATGGTAAGTTTGTTATTTCATCTGCTGGTTCTGATTTATATAAAGAAACATCTACTTATGAAAGTTCAGGTTATATTATATTACCTAACGCAGATTTCTTTACTTCAGAAGATAAACAATGGGTTGGTGTAGAAGTAGAACATAATGAACTTGGTAATGGTAAGAAAGTAGAGATATACGTTACTACTACATTTGATAAGATAGATGAACCTGATAGTGCTTCTTGGGAATTAATTGGAGAATCAGTATCAGGTACAGGTGGTGTTGAGTATCAGCTAAACAGAAATGCTAGATATATAAATGCAAAAGTAATACTAGAACCAAATGTAACTGCAACAGAAAGCCCAGAGTTTAGAGGTATATCTATTAGAGCTTTGCCTAGACCTGAACTTGTTGTAGTAACTGTACCTATAAATTTATCTGACCAAATAGAACGACCAAGAAGAAAAGCCTTTAAGGTTAAAAACCTAGGAGAAGTTATATATCAAACTCTTAAACAGAAAGAAGGAGATTCTGTAACTTTGACTTTGTACGAACCTAGCGAAATAATTAGGGGTGTGGTAGAATCTGTACAGTACCCAATCTCTGAAAGGTCAGAGGTAGGTTCTGTAACACAGTTTTGCTTACTTAGAGTGCGTGGTGTGAGAGCAGAGGATGCTGCTACAATAGTAACAAGATTACTTGGTGTAGGACAATTAGGAGTAGCAGGATTAGGATAAGATGGTAGCTCAAAAAACTATATTACAAAACGCATATGAAACAACTTTAAGTACTGCAGTTGGTGCAACTGCAGCAGAAGTAACATTAACTGTTGCCTCTGCACCTGTGGGTTCACCGAGTGCAAGCAACCCAATGTACTTAGTATTAGACCCAGATTCAGATGCAACAAGAGAATACGTAAAGGTAACTTCAAGAAGTGGTGCAACACTAACAGTTGTAAGAAATATTGACACAGATTCAGGTGGATTAAATGCACACGCTGTAGGCGCTAAAATCAGAATGGTTGCTATGAAGCAACACTTTGATGATTTAAATGACAGAGTAGATACCATAATAAATGCAGATGGTACAGAAGTTGTAACTACAGGTGTAGTCAAAGATGAAGATGATTTAGTATCTGATAGTGATACACACCTTGCTACACAGCAATCAATCAAAGCATATGTAGATAGTCAAGTAGCTAGTAAAGATGATTTATCAGAACTTACTGGTACTACTGATGATGTTACAGAAGGTTCAA